>Ga0335074_10001249_pt1 | contig 34734 bp, 29 predicted proteins | sample Lox_Sample_23_FD_206715 | JGI IMG/M metagenome (GOLD analysis project Ga0335074, IMG submission 206715) | Soil microbial communities from Loxahatchee National Wildlife Refuge, Florida, United States - Lox_Sample_2.3 | ecosystem: Environmental > Terrestrial > Soil > Wetlands | place: USA... | reverse complement strand
TTTGGAGAAGGGCGACGCAACGAATACCACCACAGCGCCTCTGGAAACCGACGGCGCGCTGTTCCTGGTGCGCCGTGCCGGCCGACATGGGCGACTTGGGGTCGTCCTACCCTGCCCAACCGCACCGGTCGATCTCTATAGACTTGGTAGCGATTTGCTGGGTGGTGTTCGCGCGGTGACCATGGCAGCGCCTTGCTGGGGCTTCTGCCACCATGTTACGTCCAGTGGTATCGAGGCCGGGAATGCCACGTGGTTCGGCATGGGCCCAGGGCTTGACGAATTGGACCTGCTGATTGGCGCAGAATAGGCGGGACGCCACCGCGACGTTAGCACAGTCGAACGTTTTACTGGGCAGTGTGTCAATATCTTCGATCAGACCCACCACAAAGACTGGTGCTCTTGGTCGGAAAGCTCGAATGCGAACGCTACTCATCGCTTGATCGACTGCCGGTTTGCATCTTCGTTCAATACGAACAGAAGCGCGGTCTTCGCGGTTTGCCGGGGTTCCCAGTGGTCCTTCTGTTAGAACCATTAATTATCTCCGGATTGACAAGACGCTCCCACGCCCTACAGGCGACGATGTGGCCGCTGCGTCGCGACCCTCATCGGTACATTTTTTGACGTGACTGCGATCGATCAAGTTGATCATGCCTTGACGGCACTATCACTGTGGGGGCAGGGATGCGTACCAATGGGGGGCCCAGTGACCAAGATAGCGAGTAAAAGGCTACGACAATCATCAGCGACGGCAGCCGGCCGATGTGCCTGTGGCGCGGTGCGCCTGGAGATAGATTTCCCCGCGTTCTGGGCGTGGCACGACCACTCCCGCGCGACCCAACTGGCGCACGGTGCCGCTTATGCGACCTATGTAGGCGTCTGGAAAAGCCGCGTCCGCGTTACCCTCGGCAATAATCGCATCGTCCGCTTTAAGGACAACGCCCTCAAGACCACACGCAGCTTCTGTGCGACCTGCGGCACGCCCGTGCTCTATGAGCGGTCACGGTCGGCAAAAATGGTGAATCTCCCGCGCGCATTGTTCGAGACCCGCACCGGGCGGGAGCCCCGCTATCACATTGCCCTCGAGGAATCGCCGGATTGGGAATACCGAGGCGAGGCGCTCGGCCCTTTGAAAGGCTTTCCCGGTGTACTCTGGGCGCGACCGCGCAAGAAAGGGACTGCGGCCAAAACCAACCACGCGTGGCGCAGCGACGGTTGAACACCGTGCGACTCGCTGGACCTTCCTGCGTCAGGTATGCGCACAGCCGCACCGGCTGCTGAAGATTGTCAGCGAACACGATATTGCACGGACACAGGGCATGCCCGATCCCGCCCAGGCGGAACCTTCTGCGAATGTCGTGCCCTTGTAAATCGGCGACGCGCATGACCTGGATTGCGCAGCCCTGCTGGGAATCGGCCTTACCAGCGAGGAGCCGGGCATTGTCCGACACGCGGTTGCTTCCCAAAGCGGGATTTGGCTGGGGGACCTGGATTCGAACCAAGGCTGCCCGGGTCAGAGCCGGGAGTTCTACCGCTAAACTATCCCCCAACGGCAGAGGGCGCCCGATAGCACGGGCGCCCTTCGCCAGCAACCATCCGGTGCGTCAGCCGATCGACTGAATCTCCTCGCGCAGGGCCGTGGCCGGTGGATACGCGAACCGGCCAAACAGGATGTCCCGCGTTGTCAGTGGACGGCCGTACCACGCGCGGTCGTGGTCCGGTTGCGGGCGCAGGATCGAGCCTTCCAGCGTCAGGCCGCCATAAGCACCGATATTGGCGGACCACACGACGATATCGGGCGGGTTGGGGCCCGCGAGCGCACCCTCCACGCTACTGCCCAGCGCCACCACGGCGATACCCGCGCTGGCGCCGAGCTTGAAACTATCTTGCAACAGCCCGTTCAGTCCCTTCTGCGTCATGACCAGCAGGACCATTTCGGACCGCTCCAGCCCGATCTGGAGCCCGAAGGATGCAGAGCCGATCGCGTAGAACGCCGGATTGCTCCAGGTGCCATTACGGGCCTGCACCATCATCACGCCGACACCGCCGGACCCGCCGACGATGAAGCCGCCCTTGTACAGGTGGGGGATGATCACCACGGCCCTGGCGTGCCGCATCGCCTGTGCGGCAGTGCCGAACTCCGGATTGTGGCGCAGGTCCGCCAGCGTTTGGCGCGCGTCGTTGATCACCGATTGGGATTCGGACTGTGCGTGCGCCATGGGGGCGGCGAGCAGGGTGAACGCGGCCAACGCCGGTACTAGACCGCGCAAAAGTCGGTGCAGCATCGAAGCCTCCTTGGTGGTTCAACACTCAACATGCACCGAAACTGCCTGACTTGGATGGCGGGTGAACACGCTTGTGACGCTCACACGGCGCCTCTCCCGCGCTTGTGCGCGACCTTGAGCCACAACGGGGGGCAAGGCGGAAAGCGGATCAACGCGGGAAGCCTGGCTCCCCACATCGGGGGGATCGCGTTGGCGCCCAATGATCTCGTGCCGTCCGGGTCATCCTTGCGCTCAACGCTATGTCGCGCCAGCCTCGCCCGCACTTGGTGCGAAAGACGTCTTGCAAATCTCAGCCACAGTCCTGCGCAGGCTTGCGCGCCACTCAGGCAGGGCAACACCCCACACCGCGGCCAGCTTCCCGCAGTCCAGGCGTGAATCCGCGGGACGCCGGGCCGGGGTGGGCCAGTCGGCGGTGGCGATCGGATCGACCTGCGGCACAGGGGCGCCATGCCGCTCCGCTTCGTTAAACACGGCCGTCGCCAGCCCATGCCAGGTGGTCCAACCAGTTCCGGCAGCATGGAAGACGCCAGCATAGGCATCGGTCCAGCCGGCTTCACCGACCCGTCCCGCCATCGCAAGGATCGCGGCCGCGAGGTCCCCGGCGGCCGTGGGGCAGCCCTTCTGGTCTGCAACGACGGTCAGCCGGTTGCGTGTCCGGCCTAGGTTCAGCATCGTCAGAACGAAGTTTTTTCCCGCTGGCGCATAGACCCAGGAGGTTCGCAACACCAAGGCCCGCCGGCACGCGGCCAGCACCGCTTTCTCGCCGGCCAGCTTGCTGGCGCCATAGACGCATTGCGGCGCCACCGTATCAGTCTCGACGTAAGGTGCCCCTTTGGTGCCATCGAACACGTAGTCAGTCGAGATATGGATCAGCGGAATGCCCGCCCCGGCGCACAAGCGCGCCAACTCCGCCGGCCCGTCGCAATTGGCGCGCCAGGCTGCCGCTGCGTCCTTCTCTGCGCCATCCACCGCGGTATAGGCGGCGGCGTTCACCACCAGCCAGGGCTCAGCCGCGCGGAGTACACCGGCGATCGTGTCCGGCCGGTCGAAGTCGAAATCCGGCCGCCCAACCACCCGCACGGGCAGCCCCGGCGCTGCTCTCAGCGCGGACGCGAGTTGCCCACGGCCACCCGTCACCAGAATGTGCCGCGCTGCCATGTCAGGCCGAGAACCAGTCCGGGCAATCCGCCAGGCACGGCAGGACCAGATCCTTGTCCGACAGCAGCATCTCGGCCGGCGGGACCGGCCATGGAATGGCCAGCGCGGGATCGTTCCAGATCACGCCCCGTTCGGCCGGTTTGTCGTACGGCGCCGTTACCTTGTAGATCACCTCGGTATCTGGTTGCAGCGTGCAATAGCCGTGCAGGAACCCAACCGGCACCCAAAGCTGCTGCCAGTTCTCCGCGCTCAGCACCGCGCCAACATGCCTGCCATAGCTCGGGGAGCCCCGGCGGACATCCACCGCCACGTCCCAGACTGCGCCGCGTGGCACGCGCACCAGCTTGCCCTGCGCGTTCGCCCCGATCTGGCAATGCAGCCCACGCAGCACGCCGCGGTCACGCGACAGCGCGTGGTTGTCCTGCACGAACAGGCTAGGAATGCCGGCGTCGGCGAAGCGCGTCGCGTTCCAGGTCTCGGAAAAGAAGCCGCGCGCATCGAGGAAGCGGGGAGGGGTCAGCAGCAGCACATCCGGAATGGCCAGGCGCTCGACAATCACGCATGCTCTCCATCGGCCAGTTCCCGCAGCACGCGCCCCAGATCGGTCTTGCCCAGTCCCAGGGCGTGCGTCCGCAGGGTACCGGCATCGATGAAGCCCATGCGGAACGCCACCTCCTCCGGGCAGCCGACCAGCATGCCTGTGCGGGACTGAATGGTCTGCACGAACGTCGCCGCCTGAAGCAGGCTGTCCGGCGTGCCCGCATCGAGCCAAGCGTAGCCGCGCGACAGTTTCTCCACATGCAGGTGCCCAGCCTGGAGGTAAAGCTGGTTCAGGTCGGTGACTTCCAGCTCTCCGCGTGCCGACGGTCGGATCGTGCGCGCCAGATCGCTCACCTGCCGGTCATAGAAATAGAGTCCCGTCACCGCCCAGTTGGAGGCCGGTGCGGCCGGCTTTTCCACCAGGTCCGTCGGTTTCCCGTCCGTGTCGAAACTGATCACGCCATAGCGCTCCGGATCGCGCACCTGATAGGCGAACACCGTGGCACCGATCGGCCGGGCGGCGGCGGCACGCAGCGTGGCGGACAGGTGGTCGCCGTGGATCAGGTTGTCCCCCAGCGCCAGCGCACAGGCGTCGCCGGCGATCCAGTCTCGTCCGATCAGGAACGCCTGGGCGATGCCGTCCGGGCTCGATTGCTCCGCATAGTCGAAGCGCATGCCCAGCTGGTCGCCATTCCCCAGCAGCCGGCGGAAGCCGGGCAGGTCAGCGGGCGTGGAGATCACCAGTACGTCGCGTATGCCGGCCAGCATCAACGTTGACAGCGGATAGTACACCATCGGCTTGTCATACACAGGCAGAAGCTGTTTCGACGCCGCCAGCGTCATCGGATGCAGCCGCGTGCCGGATCCGCCGGCAAGCAGAATTCCCTTCATGCGGCAGTCTCCAGGGATTGCACGCCGAGGCGCTGGCCGGCGTAACGCTTGGCACGCACCGATTGCCACCAGGCCCGGTTTGCCAAATACCAGTCGATGGTCCGCTCCAGCCCGGCCTCGAAATCGTGCGGCGCGCGCCAGTCCAAGGCGACTTCGGTGCGCCCGGGGTCGATCTCGTAGCGGAAATCGTGGCCGGGGCGGTCGGTGACGAAGCGGACCAGGCGGGAGCGCGGACCGGCCGGGTCGGGCAGCCGGTGGTCCAGCGCCGCACAGATGGCGTGCACCACTTGCAAATTGGTCCGCGGCTGGCGGGCCCCGATGGCGTAGGTGGCACCCGGCTCGCCGCTTTCCATCACCCGAACCAGGGCCTCGGCGTGGTCGTCCACGAACAACCAGTCGCGGCGGTTCGATCCGTCGCCATAGACCGGCAGTTCCTTGCCCTCCAGCGCGTTCAGCGTCACCAGCGGGATCAGCTTTTCCGGGAATTGCCAGGGCCCGAAGTTGTTGCAGGTGTTGCTGACGATCACCGGCAGCCCATACGTATGGTACCAGGCGCGCACCAGATGATCCGACGCCGCCTTGCTGGCCGCGTACGGGCTGCGCGGATCGTACGGGCTGTCCTCGGTGAAGGGTGCATCGTCCAGGCCGAGCGCACCGAACACTTCATCCGTCGAAACGTGGTGGAACCGGAATGCGGCGCGCCGGCGGGGATCCAGCCCGGCGCTATAGGCTCGCGCCGCCTCTAGCAGCGTGAAGGTGCCAACCACATTCGTGCGGACGAATTCGCCCGGCCCGTCGATTGAGCGGTCCACATGGCTTTCCGCCGCCAGGTGCATCATCGCGTCCGGCTGGTGGGTGGCGAACACCTGGCGCATAGCACTCCCGTCGGCGATGTCGGCGCAGACCAACACGTGACGGTTGTGGTGGCGGGCTTCCTCCAGCGCCTCCTCGGAGGCGGCGTAGGTCAGCTTGTCCACGTTGACGATCACATGGCCGGTGCGGCGCAGCAGGTGGCGTACCACCGCAGAGCCAATGAAACCGCAGCCCCCCGTCAGCAATAGCTTCATACCCTCGCATGCTCCTTCCGGCCCCGCGACGACGGCGGCTGCACGCCTGCGCGCGACACCGTGAGTATGCCGCAACGCGGGTCGCTCATGGAAGCAGGAGTTGATGGTACAGAGCCGCTTTACGCTTTTTTAGATTGGTCAAGCGTGGCCCAGCCACACGCCGAGCCAGACGAAAAGCAGGCACAGAATGACCGAACCGAGGATGTAGCCGCTGGCTGCCAGCACCTCGCCGGCCTGCATCAGTTCCAGCGTCTGGAGCGAAAACGAGGAGAATGTAGTGTAGCCGCCGCAGATCCCGACCATCACGAAGGCACGTATATCGGCCGGCACAGCGAAACTGCCGCGGGATCCGGTCAGAGCGCCGAAGCAACCGATCACGAATGAGCCGGTCGCGTTGATCAGCAGTGTGCCCCAGGGAAATTGTGGGCCGGTCAGGGCAGTCATTGCGTTGGCGATACCGAATCGGGCCATGCTGCCCAGTGCGCCGCCCAGCGCAACCCAAAGCCACGTCGCCACACAACCTCCCCGCGGCCGTCAGCTTCCGATCGCCGCCGCTCCTCAATGGGACGCACGTGGCGGCGATGCAAGTACGGCGGTGGTTAGCTGAAGACGGAAGAACAGGCGGGAACGCGGCAAGCCGCGCCGTGTCAGATCGAGTTGCGCCGTGTCGCATGATGTACCAGGCGAGCAGGGCTGCCGCGGCCCAGATTGCGCCCGACAGGGCAGTGCCCAGCGCGAAACCGGTTGCAGTCCGAACAGGAATGCCACCGACCTGATTCTCGTCCTCTGCGCTTATGCCGATCTTCGTAGGGGAGAGGATCATGGCGGGATGGGACACTGGCGGTTGGCGTTGCTCCTTGACGCCAGTTCAAATAACAGATTGGGGAAGTGCCGCAAAATCGAATCAGATTTCTTCGGCAGGCCGGATGAACGAACCGCTGACGGAACGCCTATTCGTTTCCGTAAGTAATAACGAAACGAAATATGGCTGAGCAGAATATTCTCCGGGGTCGGCGGTAATGTTAGTTTTGAAATAATACCGATCGTGATTCAAGAACCTGAAATTATTGCCAAATCCTCCGGAAAAATCTTGCCGCAGCCTAAAAATTTACTTGCGCTCGCGGGATTGTGAGGTCATGAATCACGCGTCCGTGAACAGAGGCCTATGCCCCGGACCGACGCCTTCGACAATAAGGAAATGCGGATGAACAAGACGTTCCCGACTGCCCTGCCGATGGGCATCGCCTTCGAGCTTGCAGATCTCGTGATGGTGCAGGGATGGTCAGAATTCCATGACCTGCGCATGGTCGTGGAACTCGATTACTCCGCCGAAGGCGAGGAATACGAGGAAGTTCTGGCGCTCTACCCGCAAAATAGCGCCTTCCGCCGCTGGATGATTTGGCGCGGCGTGGGTGAGGTGGTGGTGCAGCCGATGATGGGGCGTGCGCAACACTACGCTTCGGTCGCTGACGCATTGGAAGCACTGATTCCCGCTAACGCCTGATCTATTCACACAATGCTTGCCCGTCCGCAGTCGTTCAGGAGCAAATCGAAGTAAACCCGGGGCACGCGGCATGCGCCTGACTGATGGCGTCGCGTTCCGAATGCTATCGCCTTGCTGCGGCGCTCCGCGAAGACACGGATCTCCTGGGTCCGCCGCGCGCCCAGCCTTATCGGCTCGCAAAAGCTGCCACCTCGCGATAGCTGTCAGTCTCGCAAAAGCGGTATCGGCGCCGCTTCCGTCCCGCCGCATTGCACTGGAACGCGCGCTCAAGCTACACCGTATCGTGCGCGGGTGTAGCTCAATGGCAGAGCTCCAGCCTTCCAAGCTGGCTATGCGGGTTCGATTCCCGTCACCCGCTCCAAGGTGGCCGCTTCCCGCGTAACCCTGCCGCTTCATCCAACACGCGCTGCTCCTGGCGCGCGGCCGCGCGCCGTCGCCGTTCCCGCGCCTGTGCCATGACGGCCTCCAGCGCGCGGACCGCGACGCGTTCTTCGTTCACTGTCGCACGGGCTGCTGCGGCCGCCTCTGTGGCAGTGTGCAGCGCCTTCTGCGTCGCCTGCTGCTCCGCCTGCATGCGTCTCAGCCAAGCAGCATAAGTATCTGGTGGTACAGCAAATTCTGGCAGGATGGCCTGCGCCGCAGTCTCTTGTGCGAGCGCTGCCGCCACAGCAGCCGACCGCTCTGCTGCAGCGTCCTTCTCGCCCAGCCGGTCAGCGAGCGCACGCCGTGCCGCATCGAGCGCAATGCCCTGGAGCCGCGACAGCACAACCAGCGGGTCGCGCGACATGGTTCAGTCGTCCCCCAATGCGTTGCGCAGACCAGCAAACGAGTCCGCCATCGGGGCGTGTTCCGTTTTGTCCTGATGCAGCACTGCCTCGATCCGCGGTGCCAGCTGCACGGCCTCATCCACCACCGGGTCGGTTCCGGAACGGTAGGCGCCCAGCCGCACCATGTCTGCCATCTCCTCATGCAGCGCGAGAATCGCGCGCGCGCGGCGCAGCATGGCAGTTTCCTCCGCGGCCAGGCAGCTGGACGCGGCGCGCGACAGAGAGCGCAGCACGTCTACCGCGGGATAACGCCCGCGGTCGGCGATACGCCGGTCGAGGATGACATGGCCGTCCAGGATTCCGCGGACAGCATCGGCAACTGGCTCGTTATGGTCATCGCCTTCTACCAGGACAGTGAAGAGCGCGGTGATCTGGCCGGCGGTGCCATCGGGACACTGCAAACCGGGGCCGGCACGTTCCAACAAGCGCGGCAGCTCGGCGAAGACGCTGGGCGGATAGCCGCGCGTGGCCGGTGGCTCGCCCGTTGAAAGGCCGATTTCCCGCAGCGCCAGGCAGAAGCGGGTGACACTGTCCATCAACAGCATGACGGAGCGGCCCTGGTCGCGGAAATGCTCTGCGACGGTCATAGCCGCATAAGCGGCGTGCCGCCGCAGCAGCGGCGGGGCATCGGACGTGGCCACGACAACGACGGAACGTGCCAGGCCCTCCGGGCCGAGATCGTCCTCAAGGAACTCCCGCACCTCGCGCCCGCGCTCTCCCACCAAGGCGAGCACGACAAGATCGCATTGTGTCCGGCGAGCCAGCATCGCCAGCAGCGTCGATTTTCCGATGCCCGAGCCGGAAAACAGGCCGAGGCGCTGGCCCTGACGGCAGGTGGTGAAGCAGTTCAGCGCACGCACCCCCAGATCGAGCCGCGGTCCCAGCCGCGCGCGCGATGTTGCCTCTGGTGCTGCAGCGCGAAGCACGCGAGGGGCTTTACCGAGCGGCAGTGCCCCTTTTCCGTCCAGCGGCCGGCCGAGAGGATCCAGCACCCGGCCCAGCCAATCGTCCGACACGGCAAACCTGCTGTCTGCCTCGGCCGCGCTGACGGCGGGGCTGCCGGGGCCAAGCCCCTCGATCGCCTCGAACGGCATCGCCTGCGCCAGATCGGCGCGGAACCCGACGATCTCGGCCGGCACGGCGCGGCCATCCCGGGTCTCCAGCAGCAGGCGATCACCGATCGAGACGTGGCCGGCGAGACCGTCGATGTCGACAATAAGTCCGGCCACTCCGGCCACGCGACCGGCCAGACGGAGGGGCGGAATACGACTGAATGCACCGCAGCAGGCTCCGGCTCTGAATGCGAGACTCGTTTGTCTCATTCGGACTGGCTTCTCCAGGATTGTATGGTTGGTTGCGGTAAACTCGTCTTATCTCGCCCTTCCAGAGGGACTACTGATATAACTACGCTTAAATGGTGAAAAAATTATAGCCAAACACACGCAATGGTGGTAAAGGGCGCCCAAAGGTGGAGGTTGGCACATGCGCGTACTCCTGGTCGAAGATGACCTCACTGCGGCTCGGGGCGTATCGTTAATGCTCAAGTCCAGCGGCGCTGTTGTCGATCACACGGACACTGGGGAAGAAGGGCTCGAGCTCGCACGCCACTACGAGTACGATATAGTTCTGCTCGATATCATGCTGCCGGACATCGAGGGGTATGAGGTCGTGCGCCGCCTGCGTCTCGCGCGCAACGACACGCCCGTGCTGATCCTGTCCGGTCTGGCGCGGCCGCAGGCAAAGGTGAAGGGCCTTGGCATGGGGGCCGACGACTACATCACCAAGCCGTTCGACCGCGCGGAGTTGCTCGCGCGCATGCAGGCGATCGTTCGGCGCTGCAAGGGATTCAGCCAGCCTGCGTTGTGCGTGGGGCCGCTGCAACTGAACCTCGACAGCCGCGAGGTGACGGTGGACGGCAAGCCTGTTCATCTGACCGGCAAGGAATACGCAATCCTGGAACTGCTGGTGCTGCGCAAGGGGATGGTGCTGACCAAGGAGGCGTTCCTGAATCATCTCTACGGCGGCATGGACGAGCCAGAGATGAAGATCATCGACGTCTTCATCTGTAAGCTGCGCAAAAAGCTGATGCAGGCGGGCGCCGACAACATGATCGGCACTGTATGGGGCCGCGGCTACATGGTGCGGGAACCCTCGTCCGAACCGCTGTCATTGCCTGAAGATGCGATGGCGGACGACATCGCCCTGCCGCGTCATCTCCTGGCTGAGGACATGGCGGACGATCGGCTGGCTGCCGAGGATGTCGTGGGCGATGCGCTGATGTTGCGGCACCGCGCTGCGTAAGGACTGTCGGCGAGACGAGCGAGGGATGTCGCAGCAGGAAGTCGGCTCAGCGTCCATCCTGCCTCGCGACCGGCCGGTTCTTGCATGCACGTCATGCCGCACCGCCGCCTTCCGAGCACCTTGTTGCGACAATCGGAGGAAATGCTGGCGGTTTGAGTAACTCGCCCGTAATCTGTTCGGCGTATGAAAAGGCGTACCGTCGGGTTTAGAAAGAAATGCGATCGCCCGTCCAGTCCGACCATTGGATCGACCTGTTGGACGAGCCAGCTGCGCTGGTGGCGCGTTCCGATGGCACCGTGCTGGCCGCAAACGCACCGTTTGCCGCGTTGCTGGCTCGTGATGCGGCCGCCGTGACAGGCGCTGCCCTCTCGGCCCTGATCTGTCCAACCGAGACGCCGACCTTCGATTTGATATTTGCCAACGAAGATGCGGTCACCGTAGCCCTTAGCTTTCTGGCGCCAGACAACGCGTCTCACGTGGCGTTCGCCTGCCATTTCGGGCCGGTGCGCGCGGCATGCCGGCTGTTGCGCCTCTCCCGCTCAGCCAATGCGGCCGCGGCAGCGGCGGACCGCGCGGCGGACCTGGAAGCCGACACGATTGACTTGCGGCAGAAGCTCGCCTGGTTCCGTGAGGCCATCGACAAGGTTGGCCATTCCGTCGTGATTTTCGACGCGCAAGACCGGTTGGTGCTGTGCAACAAGTTCTACCGCGAGGGTTACCGCGCCGGCGATCGCGTGCTGCCCCCTGACATTTCGCTGGAAGGCAGGACCTATCGCGAGCTGATGGAACTGCGCGTGCAGTACAAGCTGCACAAGGAGTTCGCGGACGATCCTGATGCCTTCGTTGAAGATCGTGTGCGCCGGTTCGAGGAGGGCAGGGACGCCATCACCTATCTTGCCAACGGACGGGTGGTGCGCGGGCAGTACCGGCGCCTCGCCGGCGGCAATCGCGTCTACATCAGCACCGACATCACCGAGCTGATGGAAAAGGAGGAGCAGCAGCGGGCAACGGAACTGGCTTATCGGACCAAATCGCAGTTCCTGGCGAATATGAGCCACGAGTTGCGGACGCCGTTGAATGCGATTCTGGGGTTTTCGGAGCTGATCCGTGATGCTGCTGCGGGGCCGGTCGATACCCGCTACCGGAGTTATGCCAAGGATATCCACAACGCCGGACAACATCTGCTGAGCCTGATCAACGACATTCTGGACCTGTCGAAGGTCGAAGTCGGGCGCATGGGGCTGCGGGAAGGCACAGTCGATCTGGACGACGTGGTTCAGAAATGCTGCCGCCTGGTGCATGAACGCGCGCGCGAGGACAAGCTGACGCTGGAGCAGGATATTCCTGCCGACATTCCGTTCGTGGTCGCGGATGAAGTGCGGCTGAAGCAGATCCTGCTCAATCTGCTGTCGAATGCGATCAAGTTCACCCCGGCCGGCGGCCGGGTGCGTGTCTTTGCAGCGCGGCGCCCGGATGGCGGATTGAACCTGTCAGTCTCCGACACAGGAATCGGCATGAGCGCCGAGGAGATCGGTACGGCCTTGACGCCCTTCCATCAGGTCGATCGCGGATTTGGCCGCGGTTATGACGGGACCGGACTTGGGCTGCCGCTGGCGAAGACGCTGACCGAATTGCATGGCGCACGGTTCGATATTGAGAGCGTGCCCGGTGCCGGCACTCTGGTGACAATCGCGATGCCGCCGGAACGCGTCCTGACAGGCGTTCTTCAGCACGTGGGAGGTGGCGCCGCATAGCGTGGTTCGCGATACACACGTGTGTCATCCCGCATCGCGGGGAGCGTAGCGACGAAGCAATCAACTTTAAACGGGCGCCCCGAGGTCCTCGAGCGCTCGATTGAGGCTGCTTCGCTCCCAGCCAGGGCTCGAAATGATACGCGACGGGCCGTGTCGCGTTTCCCTGGTTCCGCGGATTAACCTCCTGGCACGTCCTTCGTCAGCAGCGCAGGCAGGTTAACGTCGATGCGGCCGGACAATATCCTTTCTTCATCCGGCGTCGGATCATGGTCTTGCGTTCGCCTGACGCGGCCCGCTTCGCCGATCGCCTGAAGCCAATGATTCAGCGCGCGGCCATGGGGGCGCCCCTCACGCTCCCAAATATAATAGGCCCGGTCCCGCAGCCACTGGTCATCTCGGCGATTGGCAGCCATGCTTGCCCCGCTGTTGTCGGTCATCGTCCGGCCCGCCGGCCCGGCATCGCGTCGCTGGCCGAAAGCGAACGGCTTTGTCACGCATTTTGGGTCCGTCAGGTTCCTCAAATTTCGCCTGATGGTCAAGCGGGCCACGCACGAATTGCTACCCAAACTGCGTAAACGGCGGTACGAGTATTGCAACGCCGAAAACCGGCACTCGTGAGGGAGGTCAACGCATGCGCAATCGCAGCTTCCACGTCTGGGCCAGTCGGGGGGCAACCTGTTCGGCCGGCAAGCCGCGTGCGTGGCGCCACGCTTGGCTCGCCGCTGCGGCATTGGGCGGTATGTTGCCGTTTCTCGGCCCTATGCCCGCCCACGCGGTGAAGGTCGGACCAGTGACCGATCCGATCGGCGTCATCCGCATTCCCAAGGGCGCACCAATCCAGATCGGCGGCTACTGGGTAATCTCTGGTCCCGACACCGCGCTCGGTACCGATTCAATGCGCGGTGCCAGGGTGTCCTTCAAGGACCATGGTGATGCGATCGATGGCCACCCCATCAAGTTCAGCGTCGAGGATGACGGCTGCAACGCCGAAGGCGGACAGACCGCCGCGACCAAACTGGCCGCCAATCCAAACATCGTCATCGTCCTGGGCCCCGCTTGCTCCAGCGCCGCAACGCCGGCCGCGCCGATCCTATGGCGCGCCGGGATCACCAACATCGGCACTGCCTGCACTGCGCCGGCACTGACGGCAGCCGACCGCAAGCCCGAGTATGACGGCTTTGTTCGCACCATCTTCAGCGACAGCGAGCAAGGAAAGGCCGACGCGAACTGGCTGTACAAGCAGTTGGGGGCGCGCAAGGTTGTGGCGATCCACGATGGCAGCCCCTACGCACAGCAACTCGCCGCCGTCATGGCGAAGAATTTCGAAGCGCTGGGCGGCAAGGTGCTGTCCACCGAAGCCGTTGCGCCGACCGATGTGGACATGCATCCGGTGCTGACACGCATTGCGACGGAGAAGCCGGACGCGATCTATATGCCCATTTTCGTGGCGGCGGCTGCCCAGATCGTGCGCCAGGCGCCGACCATTCCAGGGCTGGAGAAAACGCCGCTGATCGGGGGCGGTGCGCTGATGGCGCCGGACATGATCCAGGCAGTCGGGCAGCAGATCATCGGGTTCCGCATCACCTATCCCGACGTGTCGCCCGATTCGATGGGCAAGGGCTATCCCAAGATGGTGGACGAGTACAAGCAGATGTTCGGCGAGGCACCGATCTCCGGCTATCACGCCAACGCTTATGACGCGGCGACGATGGCGGTCATGGCGATCAAAAAGGTGGCCGTTATAGAGAAGGACGGCACGATGTATATTGGCCGCAAGGCGCTCCGCGACGCGGTGTTTGCCACCACGTTTGAGGGTGTCGGCGGACCGATCGGCTGCGACAAATACGGCGAGTGCGCGCAGTTCAAGCCGGCGGTGTACGAATATACGAATGCCGATCCCTCGACCTTCAAGATCGGCGTAAACCCAAAGCGGATCTATCCGTGAGGCCGCAGAAACCTCTCCCGCGACGCGGGAGAGGTCAAGACGCCGCAGGCGTCGAGGGTGAGGCCTGTCCCGGCGAAGGCCGGGGGTGATCGGGAGGGTACATAGAGCATCGTGCGCCCCCGATCACCCTCACCCTCGACGCTTCGCGTCTCGCGTCGGTCCGCTTCGCGGCCCAACCCCACTGCGTGGCAGAGGTTAAGCGGCAGCCTCACCCGCATGAACTTTGTGGACATCGCGCTGTGGGCCATGCGCTTCACCGTTCTGGCGGTGGTGCTCGGCGGCACCATCGGCACGCTGATCCGGTCGCGCTACGGCATCACCGAGTGGCTGGACTTCCTGGTCTTTGGCGTGACGCTGGGCAGCATCTATGCCCAGGTCGCGCTGGGCTACACCATGGTGTACGGCGTGCTGCGCCTGATCAACTTCGCGCATGGCGACATCATGATGACCGGTGCGTTCGCTGGCTATTTCGTTGCCACCGCCACCGATCATTCGGGCCTGCTGGCATCTGATCCGTTCCTGGCGATTGGGTTGACGCTGCTGGTGTCGGTCGCCGTCTCCACCACCATCGCTGTGCTGACCGAGCGGCTGGCGTACCGGCCGTTCCGCCACGTGCGCGGCCTGGCGCCGCTGATCTGCGCCATCGGCGTGTCGTTCTTCCTGGAGCAAACGTTCCGGGGCATGTTCGGCAGCAGCATCAAGGCCTATCCGGATTTGCACTGGACGCCGGCGGATTTCGTGATCGGCGGGTACCCAATTCCGAAGATCGACGTGCTGGTGGTTGCGTGCGCCATCATCTCGATGGCAGTGCTGTATGCCATCGTGCACCACACGCGCATGGGCACGGCAATGCGAGCGGTTGCCGAGGACACGGATACCGCCGCCCTGATGGGCATCGACGTGAACCGGGTGGTGGTGTTCACCTTTGCTCTGGGTGGGGCAATGGCGGGGATCGCCGGCGTATTCTATGCCTTCGTGTTCAAGCAGGTGTATTTCTATATGGGCTTCACGCCCGGCATCAAAGCCTTTGGTGCGGCCGTGCTGGGCGGGATCGGCAACGTTCCCGGGGCGATGATCGGTGGGTTTTTTCTGGGGATCGTGGAATCGGTCGGCCCGGCATTGTTCTTTGACGGCATTGGCATCACCGCCCCCTACCAGTTGCGCGACGTGATCGCGTTCACGTTGCTGATCATGGTGCTGATCTTCCGGCCTCATGGGCTGCTGGGCGAACGCCTGGCGAAGCAACGTGCGTAGGAGGATGTCAGCCTTTATTGCGAAAGCGCATGCGGGCCGACAGAGGCTCCGGCGCACTGCCGCATGACCCACCTCCGTTCCTCGCTCTTCCTTGGTTTCGCATTTGGCATCGTCGCCCTGCACTTGGCGGTCGTCGGGCTGCTGCCAATGCTGAACCAACGCTGGATCATCATCGGCACGCTGTCGTTGGGACACGGGACGCTGCTGGCGATTGGCCTGGGTGCCGGAGCCTTCGCGGCACGCTATCAGGTGCGGCGGTTATCGACAGTGCTTCACGCCGCGATCGCGGGTGCAATCGCCGCCCTGCCGTTGGCGGCGCTCGCAACGGTCATGCTGCACGTCAACCTGCGCTGGATGTTCATCGCGCTGTCGCCGGACCTGTTGCACATGCTGACCTTCGGCCTGGCAGCGCCGATCGGTTTGGGGCTGCTGATGTTTGCGGGCGGCGCTCTGGGCGTGGCGGGCTGCCTGCTGTCCTGGGCGCCGGCGCGGCTGCGCCATGCATTGATCTGGGGTTGCACCGCCTTTGTGATAGCCGGCGTGTTCCAGGAACTCATCCAGATCATGATGCAGGCCAATGACTGGACCGCCACAATTCAAGATGTGCTCTATACCTGGGAAGGCCTGACACCGCAGGGCGCCGCTATTCTGTTCTTGTGCGGTGTGCTGGCCGGCGGTGGATCCGGGTTGTTGCGAACCCGGACTGCTGCGCGTGGCAATGGATCGCCGCAAGCCGTGCGCCGTCGCCGCAGCACCAATATGGCAATCGTGCTTGCGGTGCTGATCGTCTTCCCATTGGTTGCCGGCAGTTATATCGGTCAGGTGATGATGCTGGTCGGGCTGTATATCCTTATGGGGATGGGCCTGAATTTGGAGGTCGGGCTGGCTGGATTGCTGGATCTCGGTTTCGTCGCGTTCTTTGCCGTGGGCGCCTACACCACCGCCATCCTGACCGCCGACAGCGCGCATGCGCTGGCGTCCTATACCGTGCTTCCCTCCCTGACGATCTGGGAAGCGATGCCGATCTCGGTGCTGATGGCGGTGGTCGTCGGCGTGGCGTTTGGCATGCCGGTGCTTGGCGTGCGCGGCGACTATCTTGCCGTCGCAACCATGGGCCTGGGTGAGATCGTGCGCGTGCTGGTCGCCTCCGATTTCGCCGCGCCGTTGCTGGGAGGCGCACAAGGCATCCTGCAAATCCCGCGCCCCGCCATCGGCGGCCTGGTGCTGAACGATCCGGTGGCCTTGTTCTATGTCACGCTGGCGGCAGCGATGGTCGCTGCGTGGTTCGCCTGGCGGTTGGAGAACTCGCGTCTCGGCCGCGCCTGGATGGCCTTGCGTGACGACGAGGACGTGGCGCAGGCGCTCGGCATCAATCTGGTGAAGGCGAAATTGCTCGCATACGGCCTGGGCGCGGCATTCGCCGGGCTGGCGGGATCGATCTTCGCCACCATGCTCGGCGCGATCTATCCGAGCAGCTTCCAGCTTCTGATCTCGATCAACGTGCTGGCATTGATCATCGTCGGCGGCATGGGCAGCCTGCCTGGCGTGGTGGTCGGCGCCGCAGTTCTGATCGGCCTGCCGGAGCTGCTTCGCGAGTTCGGTGAATACCGCTACCTGTTCTACGGTGCGGCACTGGTGATCATGATGCGGATCCGTCCGGAAGGATTGTGGCCCTCGCCCACGCGCCGGCGCGAATTGCACGCAGATGATGCGCTGCCGGAAACGGACGGCGAGTCGATCGCCATGGCGGCGGACTGATCGCGATGGCAGACGCGCCGATCCTGATCACCGACAGGCTGACGAAGCATTTCGGCGGGCTGCGCGCCGTTGCCGACGTGGACCTGGCGGTGAGGCCGCAGACGATCCACAGCATCATCGGCCCGAACGGCGCCGGCAAGACCACATTGTTCAACCTGATCACGCAGCACCAGCATGCGACGTCGGGTTCGGTGATTTTCCGCGGCGAACGGGTGGACAGCTACACGCCGGATCGGGTCGCTGCTGCCGGCATCAGCCGTACCTATCAGAACATTCGTTTGTTCCGCAACATGACGGCGATCGAGAATCTGCTGGTGGGGATGCACCTGCATTTGCGTTCCACCTGGTGGGGCGCGGCGTTCCATACGCGCGCGACCCGGCAGGACGAGGCTCGCGCGCATGAAGAAGCGTCGCGCCTGGCGGCGTTTGTTGGCCTGCGCGGGCGTGGCGATCTGTTGGCCCGCAATCTGGCGTATGGCGAGCAACGGCGCCTGGAGATCGGCCGCGCGCTGGCGACGAAGCCAAGCCTGCTGATGCTCGACGAACCGACCGCCGGGATGAATCCACACGAAACGTCCGACATGATGGATTTCATCCGAACGGTCCGCGATACATTCGGCATTACCATCATCCTGATCGAGCACCAGATGCGCGTGGTGATGACGATGTCTGATCAGGTCAGCGTACTGGACCATGGCGTGAAGATCGCCGAGGGGACGCCGGCGGAGGTGCAGGCGGATCCGGCGGTGATCGAGGCCTATCTCGGCACGCGCAAGGGAGTCCCCGCGGTGGCGCGGCGGCATGCGGCGGAACGGTTGTCGGGTGCGGCAGGGTGAATCATGGCCGCGTTGCTGGAAATCGATGATATCCATGTGTTCTATGACAAAATCCAGGCGCTGAAAGGCGTTTCATTGGAGGTGCACGAGGGAAAAATCGTCACGCTGGTGGGTGGCAATGGCGCGGGCAAGTCCACCACGCTGAAGACTGTCAGCGGATTGCTGCATCCTCGGCATGGCGAGATCCGGCTGTCGGGAGAACGTTTGAATCAGCAGCCAGCCCATCGGGTTGCGGCGCTGGGCGTGGTGCAGGTGCCGGAGGGGCGGCGCGTGTTCGGGCGCCTGACTGTGCGGGAGAATTTGGAAATGGGCGCGTTCGCGCGGCGTGACCGCGCGGGCATTGCCGAGGACAAGGAGCGGATGGCTGCGCTGTTTCCGCGCCTGAAAGAGCGGTGGAATCAGCTTGCGGGCACGCTGTCCGGCGGGGAGCAGCAGATGGTCGCGACAGCGCGCGCGCTGATGGCACGCCCGCGGGTGCTGCTGATGGACGAGCCGAGCATGGGGCTGGCGCCGATGGTGGTGGAGCAGGTGTTTGAGACTATAACCGAGATCAATGCTCAGGGGGTGACGATTCTTTTGGTAGAACAGAACGCGCTGTTAGCGCTGTCGATTGCGGATAATGGGTACGTGCTGGAGAGCGGGCAGATTATCTTGAGCGGGAAGGGCGCGGACCTGCTGGATGATGAACGCGTGCAGCGTGCATATTTGGGTTAGGCAACCTCTCTCACGCTGCGCTTTTCGCGCCGCGCGGGGTTGAGCAGCGAAGCGGATCAACGCGAGGTGTGCAGCACCGTGGGTGAGGGCGATCGGTCGGTAAGTCATAATCGCGTGCCGACCCGATCACCCTCACCCTCGACGCTTCGCGTCTCGACCTCTCGCGCGAGCGCGCGAACAGCGCGCGCGGGAGAGGTTAGTCGCGTGCGGGATAGGTTAGTCATTGAGGTGCGCCCGCAGGGTCGTTCCTGCGTACTCCTTCCGGAACAGTCCGCGCCGCTGCAGTTCGGGGACCACCGCGCGGCAGAATTGTTCGTACATCCCCGGCATCAGCGTCGGTGTCAGGATGAACCCGTCGCACGCGTCCGCCTCGAACAACTCCTGCAATTGATCCGCCACGCTCTCGGGTGAGCCCACGATCTGCGGACAAAGTTCGCTGGTAGCGAACCGGCGCGCCGCTTCCCCCAACGTCAGCCCCTGCGCCTGCGTCCCTTGCAGCACCACGTCCAGCGATCCGCGCGACCCTGCTTCCAACTGCATGTCTTCGAGCGGCTGGTCCGGCGGAAACCGCGATAGATCGACGCCGATATGACCCGACATCTGCGCCATGCCGGCTTCGGTCTGCACCAGATCGTTCACGTATGCCTGGCGTTCGCGTGCGATCGCATCGGTTTCGCCGATGATCGGATCGACCGACGGCAGGATCACGCATTGCTCTGGCCGGCGGCCTTGCGCCACCACACGGGCCTTCACGTCGCGATAGAACGCCTGCATGTCGGCCTTGCTGTGCTGTAGCGTGAACACCAGTTCGCCCCAGCGCGCGGCGAAGTCGCGGCCGCGTGGTGATGAGCCAGCCTGCATGATCACCGGCCGTCCTTGCGGCGAACGCGGCACCGTCAAAGGGCCGCGCGTCCTGATCCAGCTTCCTTGGTAGTTGACGTAGCGCACCTTGTCCGGATCGGCGTACACGCCCCGTTGCTTGTCCAGCACCAGTGCATCCGCGTCCCAGCTTTCCCACAGGCGGCAGACCGCCTCCACCACCTCATCGGCAAAATCGTAACGAGATTCTCGTGGCGGCAACTGGTCGGCGCCGAAATTCTGCGCCTCGAGATGCCCGTGCGAGGCGACCACATTCCAGGCGACACGTCCGCCGGACAGCAGGTCGAGCGTGCCGAGCGTGCGGGCCAGATGGTACGGCGGAAAGAAGGTGGAGGAGAGCGTCGCGCCCAGGCCGATGTGGCTGGTGACCCGCGACATGATCGCGAGCAATGGGATGGGATCGAGCAACCCCATCTGTCCACCGTAGCGGAGGATGGAGGCGAAGCTGCCGCCGTACAAATCGTACAACCCAAGGATATCTGCAAAGAACAGGCTGTCGAATTTTCCAGCTTCCAGCACGCGGGCGATATGCTCGTGCCATTGCGGGGTGAAAACGGCGAGGTCCGCTTCCGGATGCCGCCAGGCACCGTGGTGGTGCGCGGTCGGTCCCGCCAGAAGATAGGCGACCAGGTGCATGCGGCGCCGTTTGGGCATGGCCTGCGGTGGGTTACCGGTTAAGGCCGCCAGACTACTCGCAGAAAGACCGGCATCACAGGGGGAAACCGAGGCCTGCGGACATCAGACGATGCGCGGCGATCGCGCGTTATCGCCGAGGTCGCGGCCGCGCTTCACGCAATGACGCCCAGCTACTCACCTTCAGAATTTCCCTTCCGCGATGAACCGGTCAATCTTCCGATAACGGAAAAGCCAACGGCCGTTCTGCTTGACCATGTCGTCGGCGTACCCGCCGGCGGAGCTGACCTTCGGGCCCGCGTCCGTGTTCTGCGCGACGATCCAGTTGGATCGCACCCGCGCGGTCTCGCCGTTCAGTTCAACCATTATATTCGTCGTCAGGTGCACGCCGCGCGGCCGTGGCGCGTCCCCTGCACGCAGGCTGCGCGCATGTTCCATAATCCCTGCACGTCCAGTGCCCTTGCCGAAGTCGGTGTGCCAAGTGCCGTCTTCCGCAAACAACGCGGCCATTGCTTCGAAATTTCCCGTATCCAGATGGAAACAATAGGTCGCGAGCACTTCGCGAATCGCGTCCTTCTCCTCCAGCATGCTGGTCATCACGGTGCCTCCCCTTCACTGCGGCGCACCCACTGTAGCGCGCCGCCATAGCCGTGCCAGCAAGCCCGGAGCTAGCCCGGCTGCCCCTGCACGCCGCCCGGGTGTCGTCCGGCGCGCTGTGGCAGCACCGTCAGGCACACCGCCATGAATCCCACCAGGCACAACGAGATCACCGGCCTGCTGATATCATAACCACCCATGTTCACGGGCTTGTCCAGCAGGTCTCCGAACGTTGCGCCAAGCGGGCGCGTCAGGATGAACGCCGCCCAGAACAGGAACACGTGCGAGGCGCGTGTGGTGTAGTACAGCACCGCGAGCCTGGCCAGCAGGCCCACAAACAGCATGGCGCCTCCAGCAAACCCAAGCCCCGCCACGTTGGATGTCCAATCCCCCAGCGCCGTGCCCAGGGTTTGCGACAGCGTGATCGCCGCCCAGTAGAACGCCTCTGTCTTGGGATTGTTCACCGTTTCCACCGCAACGGTGCCCATTGTCCACTGCCATAGGCCGAGCGTGGCCATCAGGCAGGCGAAGATCGCCAGGGAGCCGCCCGTGTAGCCAATCCCCAGCGCTCGATCGAAGAAATCAGCCGTGGTGGTGCCGAACAGGGTGGCGGCGACGATGGTTGCCCAATACAGCCACGGGTGGAACCGCCGGGCACTGATCTGCGCCGCCATGGAAGAGCAGGTATGAGCCACGCGTCCTATGTCATTGCGAGGAGCGAAGTGACGAATCAATCTCCTGCGGAAAAGCGCACGGACGGTTCGTGCGCCTGCACAAGCGAGATTGCTTCAGCGAGATTGCTTCAGCGAGATTGCGTCGTCGCTTCGCTCCTAGCAATGGCATGTGGCGGCCCGCATCGCGCTTCCCTGAATAGCGGGCCCTATCGCGCTTCTCTGATCCCGAATACCAGGAAGGAATTGGAACGTGGCAACTGCTGCGATGGCAGCGTGTTACGCGTTTCGTAGAACCACGCCTGCCACGCCGGCCAGCACCAGCGCGGCCAACGCCGCGCGGGTCAGAACCACGCGATCCCAAGCGCGGATTCGGCGCTCGATGCCCAGCAACTCGCCATGTGCGGCCGCCGCGCGTGCCAGCATCGCCAAGGCTGCGAGCGGCAGCAGGAATGGGTGCAGCAGCAGGCTGGCGGCCGCGATCACGGACAATGCCACACGCAGTACACCGCCTCTCCCGACCAGATCGCGCGCCAGCACGGCCGCGACCGCGGTTAGCGCCAGCGGCTGCAGAACGGCGTCGGCGCCTATTGGGCGCAACGCAAGTAGCCACGGCGTCTGGACGAGCAGCGGCATGACACCGCCGCCAACAAGGACCACCACGCCGCCGGCGAACGCGCATTGCGCTGTGCGGCCGTCGGGGCCCAGCGCACTGAAAGCCGCGAGCCCCACTGCGAGCATGCACGCGGCCAGCACCCAATTCGCCAGCGGGACAGACACGGGGAGCCACGGCGGCAGCGGCAGCAGGCCGTCCACAGCCGCACCGGCAGGCACGAAACCTCCGGTGTGCACCCCCCACCACACCACCGGCACCGCGAGCAGCAATGCGCATACGCCCCCGGTGAGCCAGAACCGCGCCACGTGCGCCCCGTCCCATGCCAGGCCCGCGGATGCACCGGCCAGAACAATGGCGCCCCACAGCGCGACGTCGGGCTGGGCGAAGAACACAAGACCCAGCATCCCGATGCCGGCAACGGCCAGTCCGTCCAGCAAAAGTGCCAAAGCCAGCATCACCAGCGCGATGGCTGCCTGGGTCGGGCCGAACATGTCACCGATCGAGGATGCCCCCGATATCAGCCCAGGACCAGCGACGAGCCAGCTCAGGCCAATCAGCAGCGCCGCTGCGGTCATACCCGGGATCTCCGGCGCGACTAATCGCGAGACGATGCGGAGCAAGGCGTAGCTGCCGCACAACGCGGTTATCAGCCGTCCAAGTAACAGCGATGGACCGGCGAGCGGAGCGACCAGGTTTGCCATAGGCGACGACAGACCGGCCGGACCGGCCGAGACGGCGGCAACCAGCAACGGGAAGCGCGCGATGCCGGACATAAGGAGAAGACCCGCCGCCACAGCAGCCGCCGCCAACAGCGTCCAACGGCGCGCCTGGCGTGTGTCGGAAACATGGATCAGCGTTGCCGTGACCGGCCAATGGTGTGTCGGCTGTTGCGCCACAGCCATACGTCGCCCTCCTCGACAAATCGCGCTCCCGCTCCTGATATTGTCACGTCAGGGCGGGTTGCCGCCTCACGATGGCGCGCGGAATCGCTACGCTCGCGCGATGGTGTCTTCACACCACCAAACGTCCGGCGGTCAGTGGCTCCGGGGAGAAACGGCGGGCTTGCGATGGCCGGCGCGACGGGACAGCCTTCACCCATGGCGCTGGACGAAATGGTCGATGGCAAAGGCGGGCTTCGCCCTCATTGGCGACACCTGCTGGGCGTGCTGACGGAGCTTGGCCGTCCGACCTTGGTCGACCGTGCGCAGCGTCTGGAACGCATCGCGGCGGAGGAAGGCGTTTCCGCCATGCTCCCCGGCGCGCCGCCCGATCCGTGGCAGGTCGATCCTATTCCGGTATTGCTCCCGCAGGCGGATTTCAGCCGCCTGGCGACGGGACTGGCCCAGCGGGCGCGGCTGTTGGATATGATGCTCGCGGATCTTTACGGTCCACAGAGTTTATTGGCCGACGGCGTACTGCCGCCGGCTCTGGTCTTCGCCAATCCGGGATTTCTACGAGCCTGCCATAGCGCACCGGATGGCGACGGCCCCACCGTGGAGGCCGGCCTGTTGCGCTTCTATGCCGCCGACCTGGTCCGTGGCCCGGACGGCACGTGGCGCGTTCTGGCCGACCGGACGGATTGGCCCAACGGGCTGGCCCACGCGCTGGAAAACCGCCGCCGTCTGGGACGGATCCTGCCCGAATTGTTCGCCTCACAGCTCCTCTGGCCGCTGTCACATTTCGCCGAGCTGTGGCAGGACGCACTTCACCGCCTGGTGCCGAACACGGACGGCGATCCGGGTGCGGTCGCGTTGTTGACCCCCGGGCATGCGGATTCCGATTGGTTCGGGCATGTGCTGCTGGCGCGGGAGCTATCCTGTACCCTCGTGGAAGGTGGTGACCTGACCGTCCGCGGCGGCAACCTTTACTTGAAGACGTTGCGAGGGTTGCAACAGATCGGCGTGTTGCTTCGCGGCGAACCGGGCGGACGGGTCGATCCGCTGGAACTTTCACCGGACTCAGTCGGCGTGCCAGGGTTGTTGGCAGCTTCCCGCGCTGGCGGCGTGCGTATCGTCAACCACCCGGGTAGCGGGCTGGCCGAAGCCCCGGCACTGGCCGGTTTCCTCCCCGCGCTGGCAGAGCGTCTGCTGGGCGAGTCCCTGATCCTGCCCAGTGTTGAAACCCGTTGGCTAAACGACCCGAACGACCGCAAGGCGGTGCTGCGCGACCCGGCTGCATGGCTGGTGCGGCCGGCTCTGGATGGCGACGCGCCACCGCTCGCCCCGGCCACCCTGGCAGATGAGGTGCGCCAGGGACTGCTGGCGCGGGTCGGTGCAGCGGGGGAAAAATTCGTCGCCCGCGCGCCTGTATCGCCGTCCGCCGCGCCCTGCCTCGAGGCCGGGCAGCTTGTGCCCCGCCCCCTCGTGATCCGCATGTTCCTGGTGCAGGCCGACAGGGTCTGGCACGTCATGCCCGGCGGCCTGGGTTGTGCACTGCCAGACGGTGCTGCCGCCTGGCCGATTGCCGCCCCGGGTCTGGCGAAGGATGTGTGGGTGCTGGCGGAGGACCCGATGGACATCGCCGGCCCGCCGGCGATGCGCGTCCCCGCTCTGGCGATCCGGCGCACCGCCGGCGACCTGCCCAGCCGCGCGGCCGACAATTTCTTCTGGCTCGGCCGCTACCTCGAACGTTTGGAAGGTGCGGCCCGTCTACTCCGCGCGGCACTGGCCCGTCTGTCGCGCCCCGCGCCCACACCGCACGAAATGGCGGAGATCGAGGTGCTGACCGCTTGCCTGACGCAGGCGGGCGTACTGAACGCGGAAACCATCGCCGGTCTCAGCGCGCCGCGTCTTATCGAGGCCCTTCTGCGCGCCGCCGCGCCGTGGGGCGCGATCCATGCCATGCTCGGCCAGGTGTCGCGCATTGCCGGCCTGCTACGCGACCGCGTCACCGGCGAGATGCACGCCATGATCGCCGTCAATCTAAATGAACTCGAAGCAGCACTGGATGCTATCAATCCGCGGCAGGACGGGCAGCAACTGGAAGGTGCCGCCGCTGCGTTGCTCCGGGTGCTGACCTTCTCTGCCACCGTCTCGGGCATGGCGGCGGAGAACATGGTGCACGGCGGCGGCCGGTTGTTCTTGGACCTCGGCCGACGCGTGGAGCGCGCCCAGGCCGTGGCGGACGAACTGGCCTGTGCGCTGGAACTGCCCGGTGCCGAGGCCCAACCGGCACGGGTGGAACATGGATTGCGGTTGGCGCTGGAGCTCTGCGACTCAGTCATCACGTACCGCAGCCGCTATGCCGGCGTGCTTCAGCCTGCGCCCGCCCTGGATCTGGTGCTGGCGGACGAGGGCAACCCACGCGGCCTGGCATACCAGGTCGTGACCGCCGCCAGCCTGTTGCAACGGATCGCCGGATCGCAGGACGGGTCACTGGCCGGTCTCGCGGCGTCACTGAGGCAGGAGCTGGAATCAATGGTGTACAGCGTCGAAAGCGCCCCCGACCAGGCACGCGGCGCGACGCTGCTTCCGCCCCGCCTGCGTACCTTGCGCGACGCGGTGGCCGACCTGTCGGATCGCGTGTCGCGCCGGTATTTCGCGCTGCTGCCCACCGCGCGCAGTGTGGGCGTTGAAGCCGAGGCACCGGCATTGCTCGGTGCGGCGTAAAGCGGGCGCGGCATGATCTACCGCGTCCGCCACGTCACGACCTATCAGTACCAGGCGCCGGTCGCTCTCAGTGCGCATCTCGCGCATTTGCTGCCGCGCGAACTGCCGTGGCAGCGCGTGCTGTCGGCGTTGCTGACGGCCTCGCCGGCGGCATCCTGGCGACGCGACAGCAGCGACCATTTCGGCAATAGGGCCACCTGGCTGTTCCTGGATACCGCGCACCCTTCCTTAGCCGTCACCAGCGAGGCGACGGTTGATGTCTGCTTTCCCGATCCGCCGCCGGCCGAGGCGACTCTGCCCTGGGAGACGGTGGGCGCCGCCGTTCGCGCCGGCGACCTTTCCGCTTGGCAGGCCGCTGAGTACCTGTTCGATAGCCCGCAGGCGCCAGCCGACGCCGAGGCCGCGGCCTATGCCGCCCCTAGTTTTCCCGAGGCTCGGCCCCTGCTGGCGGCGCTGCTCGACCTGAATGGGCGGATTCGGCGTGATTTTATGTTCCGGCCAGGTGTCACCTCCACGTCCACCACCGTCCGCGAGGTGTTGAGCCGGCGGGAAGGCGTGTGCCAGGACTTCGCCCATCTGATGATTGGTGCGCTGCGCGGCCTCGGGCTGCCGGCACGCTACGTCTCCGGCTATATTCGCACCCGGGCGCCGGCCGGTGGAATGCGCCGGCTGGGCGCCGACCAGTCGCATGCCTGGGTGGGCTGCTGGCTGGGGCCGGAGCATGGGTGGGTGGATCTGGACCCCACCAACGGGCTCGTGGTGAAGGAAGAGCATGTGGTGCTGGCCTGGGGACGCGACTTCCGCGACGTGACGCCGCTGCGTGGCGTGATCCTTGGCGGCGCGGACCATGAATTGTCTGTGCGCGTGGAGCTGGAGCCGCTGTCGGCGGGAACCTGAAGACCTGATTTCTGTCATTGCGACGCCCGCGAGGGCCGAAGCAATCCCTGCAGGGGTCTGCCTCGGTCCGCCGGGCCACACCACAATTGGAATAGCCCCATGACGATCCTGAAAGTCCTGCATCGCACGCAGTATCGCTATGCCAACGCGGTCACGTTCGGTGATCACCGCATGATGATGCGGCCGCGCGACAGCCACGATCTGCGGCTGATCGATACCGGCCTGACAATTTCGCCCGCGGCAACGGTGCGCTGGATGCATGACGTGTTCGGCAATTCGGTCGCTGTGGCGCAGTTCTCCGAACCGGGAACAGAGCTGCTGGTGGAGTCAAGCTTCCAGTTTCAACACTATCCGCTGCCGGCCGAAGAAGTGACACTGGAGGATTACGCGCAGCGTTTTCCCTTCAGCTACGACGCGGACGAAATCCCCGATCTCGGCCGCACCGTAGAACGCCACTATCCCGACCCGGAACACAAGATCGATCTATGGGCCCGGCGCTTCGCCGAGGACACGCCCGATCACGCCACGATGGCGATGCTGATGGCGATGACCAACACCATCAAGGAGCAATTCACTTATAATCCGCGGGACGAGATGGGTACCCAGGATCCACTCGTGACTCTTCAAAGCGGCACCGGCACCTGTCGCGACTATGCACTCTTCCTGATGGAGGCGGTGCGCAGTCTGGGGTTCGCCGCACGTTTCGTGTCCGGGTATTTGTATGACGAAAACCTGATCGGTGGCACTGCGGCCAGCCTGGTGGGTGGCGGTGCCACCCACGCCTGGGCAGAGATCTATCTGCCCGGCGCCGGATGGGTCGAATTCGATCCCACCAACGCCCTGGTCGGTGGCCGCAATCTGATCCGCGTGGCGGTGACCCGCGATCCGAAGCAAGCGATTCCCCTGTCGGGCACGTTCACCGGCAAGCCCACTGATTACCTTGGAATGGAGGTCTCAGTGGAAATCACGGCTGACACCGGCACACAATGCTCCGCGGTGCGGGCCGGTCATGCAGCCCCATGACTTGAAAAAAGGTCCTGACGTCTGGACATTGATCCAGGTCAATGACGTCTCGCGCGTTCGTGAGCAGAAGCCTGCGCAACGAATGCACTCAAGGACCGAGGAAACCCCCTATGTCCGACACCACTCGCGCGCGCAACGTAGTGCTGGCGACGTATCTTGGCTGGACGCTCGATGCGTTCGACTTCTTCATTCTGATTTTCGTCCTGCACGATGTTGCCGAGTCCTTCGGCACCAGCCTGACCGCGATGACGCTCGCGATCACGCTGACCTTGGCGATGCGGCCGGTGGGTGCGTTCGTGTTTGGCCGGTTGGCGGATCACTACGGCCGGCGGCCGATCCTGATCGCCAACATCCTTTGCTTCGCGGTGTTGGAGTTCTTCTCCGGCCTGGCGCCGACACTTCTGACGTTCATGATCCTGCGAACGTTGTTTGGCGTGGCGATGGGTGGCGAATGGGGCATCGGGGCGTCGCTGGCGATGGAATCGATCCCACCGAACTGGCGCGGCTGGGTGTCGGGGCTGCTGCAATCGGGCTATCCCAGCGGCTATTTTCTCGCCACGATCGTGTTCGGCATCTGCTTTCCGCTGGTCGGCTGGCGCGGGATGTTCATGATCGGCGGCGTGGTTTCTCTGGCGGTCGTGTATTTCGTGTGGCGCATCGAGGAAAGCCCCGATTGGCTTGCCCGGCAGGCCGCACCGCGTGCCAGCATCGGCCTGGTTCTGAAAAACAATGCCGGCCTGGCGATCTGGGCCGTGATCATGATGATGGCGTTCAACTTCTTCAGCCACGGCACGCAGGACCTGTATCCCAGTGCGTTCCTGAGCGTGCAGCACCAATTCTCGCATGACACGATCACCACCATCGCGCTGGTCTATAATGCGGGCGCGATCGTGGGCGGCCTCGCATTCGGCGCGCTGTCTCAGCATATCGGCCGGCGCACGGCGATCGTGCTGGCCAGCGTGCTGGCGCTGCCGGTGATCCCGCTATGGGCGTTTTCGAATTCGCCGGTGTGGCTGGCGGTAGGTGCATTCCTCATGCAGATCTGCGTGCAGGGCGCCTGGGGGGTAATCCCCGCGCATCTGAACGAGATTTCGCCCCCGGAAATCCGCGCGACCTTCCCGGGGTTCGTGTATCAGCTCGGCAATTTCCTGGCGTCGTTCAACGCAACGTTGCAGGCGGCGATCGGCGCCAATATGGGGCACACGTATAGTTGGGCGCTTGCGAGCGTGGCCGGTTGTGCCGCGGTGTGCATCGCACTGTTCGTCGGGTTCGGCGTTGAGCGGCGCGAGGTGCGGATGCATGGCGCGGGTGCGGATCCGGTGCGCCGCGCCGGGGAATAGACTCGTATCGAGACACCGGGGTGACGTGGCTGCCGTGTTCCTGCGGCCTGCCAACCCGCCCCGGTACCACACCATCCGCCCGTCACTGACGCCGTAACTTGAGCCTGTGAAGAATGGGGGCACGCTGCGACGACAGCTTCAGGGTTTTCCTGACAGCAAGCCGCTCGGCGCCGTTGGGGTAAACGGCCATTCTTGTCCGGTGCCGCGGACCTCGCGATTGAAAGAGACAATACGCAATGGTTCCGCCATAAGAAGATCGCGTGGCAAGTGACCGCTGGCGGGGCAGACGATGAGCATTTCGGCCAGAGCAGGACAGCGCGCCGCCGCACGCCGGCGGGCATTTCCCCTGGCCGCCCGCATCGCCCGGCACTGGGGTAGGGTTGCCGCACGCGAGAAGCGCCTGCTGCGCATCATCGGCCCGGGCTGGATCACCGGCGCCTCCGACGACGATCCGAGTGGCATTGCCACCTATTCGCAAACCGGCGCCCAGTTTGGCTACGCCATGGCCTGGGTCATGCTGTTCACATGGCCGTTGATGGCGGCGATCCAGGAGATCAGCGCGCGCATCGGCCGTGTCACCGGCGAAGGCATCGCCGGGAATATCCGCCTGCATTACCCGGCCTGGCTGTTGCGCACGATCGTCGGGCTGCTGCTGATCGCGAACCTGCTGAATCTCGGCGCCGATCTCGGTGCCATGGGCGCCGCGGCCAACTTGCTCGTGCCATTCTCGGCGCACGCCTATGTCGTGGCATTCGCCGTGGGCTGCGCGTTGCTGGAGACGTTCTCCCGCTATGAGCGCTATGCCACGATCCTGAAATGGATGTCGCTGTCACTGCTTGCCTATGTCGCGGTCGCGCTGGTGGTGGATGTCCCGTGGCGCCAAGTGGCGTTCGAGACCCTCGTCCCGAGCTTTTCCTGGCGGCAGGACTATGTCGTCACGATCGTCGCCGTGCTCGGAACCACCATCACGCCCTACTGCTTCTTCTGGCAATCCTCGGAGGAAGCGGAGGAGGAACGAATCAACCCGAATGCCCACCCGTTGGCTGAAGACCCGCAGGAGGCGCCGGCCGAGATCGCACGCATCCGCGCCGACACCTATATCGGCATGGGATTTTCCAACCTGATAAGCTGGTTCATCATCGTCGCGACGGCCGCGACGCTGCATGCGCAAGGCATCACCAATATCCAGACCTCGGCGCAAGCCGCCGAGGCGTTGCGGCCGATCGCTGGCATGTTCACCTTCGTTGTGTTTGCCGTCGGTATCGTGGGGATTGGCTTGCTCGCGGTGCCGGTGCTGGCCGGATCGGCTGCCTACGCATTGGGCGAGGCGCTGGACTGGCCCACCGGTCTCGACCGGCTGCCGCGGGATGCCAAGGCGTTCTACGGCACGATCGTGGCGGGTACCTTGGTCGGCGTGCTGATCAACTTCGTCCACCTCGACCCGATCAAGGCGCTGTTCTGGTCCGCGGTGATCAATGGCGTGATCGCGGTGCCGCTGATGGTCGTAATCATGATCATGAGCATGCAGCCGAAGGTGATGGGAAGGTTCATCCTGCCGCGTCCGCTCTGGGCGATGGGCTGGCTGTGCACGGCCGCGATGGCGGTCGCGGTGGCAATCATGTTGGTGACCTGGTGACCAGCGTCGCGCGCTCCGGTGGTAACCCGCTTCGTGCCTTCATGCCTTCGTGGTGAAGCTTGAACACACAAGCACGCTGCACAGACCCCGCGTTAGCATCGACGCGAGGAAACTTTAAAGAGCGGCATGGCAACCACGATGCCCACAACCAGTAGTTGCCGGCATGCGCAAATCGGGCCGGAATGTCATATTGGCATCACCGGTATCTGCATTATTTTTCTACTCCCTCTTGTTTTCCTCTTGCTGCGCCCACTTCAGCCATCACCACGATGGGAAACAGGGCCTTCCCTCCACCTTCGCGAAGTTTCGGCAACGGTCTTGCCTGACCGGACCATCAAGCCTCTCGACGTCACCCGCCTCGGTCGTGCCGGCGCTTGAAGCATACGGAGTTCGCCGATGATCAGATGCGTCAGGATGTGGACGGCCGAGGACGGCAACTCACTGTTCGAGGAAGGCACGATCGCGCTCCACGAAGGAGAACGCGGCGACTTCATCGGCAAGGCGGTTGCCGCCAGGAACATCTCGTTTCGGGAGACTGCGTCCGGGGGCTCGTTCGAATGGCACCAGGACCCGGTGCCGCGCTATGTGATCACGCTTGCCGGCACTCTGGAATTCGAAACGAAATCAGGCGCGACGTTCACCATCCGCCCGGGCGACATTCTTATCGCCCAGGATAACAGCGGATCAGGCCACAAATGGCGGTTGATCGGCAACGAGCTGGACTTCGTCGCCACCAAGACCACAACCTGATCGTACGGGAACCGCCCCATGCCTGTGCAGAATTCCGACAGCCCCGACATCGTCCTGATCGGCGCCGGGATCATGAGCGCCACGGTCGGTACCATGCTCAAGGAATTGCAGCCATCGCTTTCCATCGTCGCATTCGAGTCGCTGTGGGACTGCGGCCAGGAGAGTTCGCAGGCCTGGAACAATGCCGGTACTGGCCATGCAGCAAATTGCGAGCTGAACTATACGCCGCAGCGCCCGGACGGCAGCGTCGACATCAGCAAGGCACTCGAGGTCAATACCGAATTCGATATCTCGCGGCAGCTTTGGACGCATCTTGTCCGCAAGGGTGCGATCCGTGATCCGCGCGCTTTCATCACTCCGTGTCCACACATGAGCTTTGTCTGGCGCGACGCGAACGTCGCTTTCCTGCGCACGCGCTATCACGAGATGTCGGCCCACCACTGCTATCATGGCATGGAATACAGCGAGGACCGGAGCAAGATCGCCGAATGGGCGCCCTTGATCATGGAAGGACGCGTGCCTGATGAGCCGGTGGCCGCGACCCGCATCATCACCGGAACGGATGTCGATTACGGCGCACTGACGCATCTCCTGATCGCGCAGCTCGCCGGGCAGGACGGTGTCGCGATCCACTACAACCGCCAGGTGGTTGGACTGGAACGCGAGACCAATGGGCGTTGGCGGGTCACTGTCGAAGACACGAGCGAGCGAACACAACACAGCGTCTCGGCTAACTTCGTCTTCATTGGTGCCGGTGGCGCTTCCATCGATCTGCTCCAGATGTCGGGCGTCCCCGAGGGCCGGGGCTATGGCGGCTTTCCGGTGAGCGGCATCTGGCTGCGCTGCGATAACGAGGCGATCAGCGCCCGCCATGACGCCAAGGTTTACGGTAAGGCGGCGACTGGCTCGCCGCCGATGTCCGTTCCCCATCTGGACCGGCGCGTGATCAACGGAAGCACATCGCTTCTGTTTGGCCCGTACGCCGGTTTTTCCTCAAGATTCCTGAAGCACGGCTCGCTGACCGATCTGTTCCGATCGATCACCCACGACAACATCGTGCCGCTGCTGGAAGTCGCCAGGGACAATCTCGACCTCACGGAATATCTGATCGGCCAGGTACTGCAGAGCTCCAGCCATCAATTCGCAGCTCTGAAGCAGTTCTTTCCCGAGGCGCAGAGAGGCGACTGGAAACAGGCCGTCGCGGGGCAGAGAGTCCAGATCATCAAGCCCGACAAGGACAAGGGCGGTATTCTTGAATTCGGCACCGAGTTGGTTACGGCAGCCGACAAGTCTCTTGTCGCCTTGCTCGGTGCTTCTCCCGGCGCATCGACCGCGGCTTTCATCGCCATGGAAGTGCTCCAGGCATGCTTCGCCGATAATCTGACGGATGCAGCCTGGCTATCTGCCCTCAAGCGGATGATCCCAACATATGGCATCGATTTGAAGCAGGATGCGGACGCTTGCCGCCGGACGCGCGCCGATACGGCAGCGGTGCTAAAGATCGAAAATCTCTGATATACCCCTGTTCTTACGGGGGGTATGGTCTTTGGCGATCCAGTAAAACGGACCTGTCGGTACCGGTCTGATGCCCATGGTGGCCTGTCGTAGGCACGATTCCAGACGGCAGCTTGAATCGGCCCCGCTAGGTTCCTTCCGGATGCAAGGCCCTCCGCGATCCAACACCACCTCGTGAACGCCCAGGGAAGACCTGCATCCACCCGGACGGCCACATAATTCATCAGTGACTTTTTTAGAACATTGGAGTAGCTTGCCTGCCTTCGAACGAAAGAAACTGCGCGCGGATGAACCGCCGCAGAGAGGGAGCTATACGCCTATCCGGCGGCATCATAGGGCCGCCAGAGGCTGCGGGGCGTCGGGACAGGACCTCTAAGGTGCACCAAGGAAGAACAAAAAGAAGAGATATGCGCCGGCCTCGCACTCTCGGCCCAGGGTGGTCCCCGGATTCGAAAAATCTGGGAGGTTATGATGGCACAGGCTGCCTCATTCGGCCGTTCAGTCAACGCCGGAAGCGTAGCCCTGGGACAAAAACTCGACAGCATTCCGTTCAGCGGCTACCACATCGTGATCATTGCCGTGCTGGCCCTCGTCGGTTTCGTAGAGGGCTATGATCTGGTCATGACGGGATCCCTGCTTCTGCTGGCGAAGCAGCCTCTTCACCTGACCGGCTCCGACATTCGCTGGCTTGCCGTTGGCCCAACCTTGATGTTGTGCATCGGCGGGTTTGTATCCTCAGCGGTGTCCGACCATTGGAGTCGTAAGACGATTATGCTCATTGGCGTCATCGCTACAACATTTCTGACACTCATGGTACCTTTGGTACAGAACTCTCAGCAGCTTATTATACTGCGCCTGTTGACCGGCCTTGGAGCAGGCGGCGCGGTGTCGGCGGCATTTCCGATCGCCGCCGAGCTGATGCCGGCGCAGCATAGACGCACATATGGTGCTGTCTACGAAATGGCGTTGGCGGGTTCCTTCACGTTGGTGCCTTTTTTGGCGTTCCTCCTCGCCGATAACCCGGAAGCGTTCCGGCTTCTTGCCTTGCCGGGCGGCCTGGCTGTCACCGTGGTTCCAATCCTCGTCCATTTCGGGATACCAGAAAGCCCACGCTGGTACCTTCGCAAAGGCAACGCCAAAGCCGCTGTGGATATTGTGAACCGCATCATCAGCCGGTGCGGCAATCGGGTCGCACCCTTGACCGTCGCGTCACTCGGAGACTCCGAACTCCCCCGCGACCGGCTTCCGCCTTATTGGTCGTTGTTCGCTCGTGATCAACTGCGCTGGACACTGATTGGCATTTTGGCCGGTGTTTGCGCCGGGACGGCGTATTTCCTCATTGCAGTGCTGCTGCCCAAGGCGTTGTCCGATCAAGGGGCAGCCGTCAGCCTGAGCTTTGGACTGAGTTCGCTGATCTTTTTCGCAAGCATTCCGGGTAAAGGCTTTACCGGGTTCCTGATGGAGATAATTGGCCGACGCTGGACGATCGCTTATGCCCTGGCCGGATCAATTCCTGGCCTCTGTTTGATGCTGGCGGCACATCGGGCAGGCGAGTACGCCACTGTTGTGATGGTTGCAGGCTCATTGATCACGGGCTTCACCGTCCTTTCTGCATTCACGGCGACCCGCGTTTATCTTTCCGAGCAATTCCCCACGGCACTCCGAGGCCGCGGACACATCTTCGGTGAGTCTTTTGGGCGGCTCTTTGCCGGAGTCCTGGCTCCCTATCTGATGGAAC
>Ga0335074_10001248_pt1 | contig 34752 bp, 28 predicted proteins | sample Lox_Sample_23_FD_206715 | JGI IMG/M metagenome (GOLD analysis project Ga0335074, IMG submission 206715) | Soil microbial communities from Loxahatchee National Wildlife Refuge, Florida, United States - Lox_Sample_2.3 | ecosystem: Environmental > Terrestrial > Soil > Wetlands | place: USA... | reverse complement strand
AGATACCCGCGCGCCCCCAGCGCCGGAAGATGCACCGCGCACCAGCGCGCATGCTCCTCCGCACGGCCCTCATCGCTTTCCCTGACCTTGACCACGATCGGGCCCATTTCCCCCGCGCGGGCAGCCCACGCCCTCCCGGCCGTTTCACAAGTCCGAGCGGCCGACCGTCATACACCCGCTCGCCCAGCTCCCGGGCGACCAGCGGGCGAACCTCGCGCCAGGCAGGCATCTCGGTGACCACGCCAGCGGCATCCTCGCATCAGGCGACGGCTGCGGCTAGGACGCGACGCTTGGCGTCGAATACCGCGAGGGCGCCTATGGCCTCGTCGTGGAGGGAGGACAGACCCGGGTCGCCGGTCGGGTCGGCGGCCGCTGCGGTCTCCCACAGGGTGCGTTCGGCGCGCAGCCACTGCGGCTTCTCGGTGACCGAAACCTGACCGAAGCCAGCCGCGGGCAGGTCGCGGGCCAGGTTCATCCTCCTGGTCCGCTCCGGCAGCCGCTCGTCGGCAGGGTCGATCGCCTCCCATGCGGTCACCGCGATCCGCCCGCCGGGACGCAGGATACGGTGACATTCCCGCAATCCGGCCAGCGGCGGGTCGGCGAACTGCATGGCGTCCACGCACACGACCGCGTCCGCGCACCCGTCCCGCAGCCCAGCGGCGGTGTAGTCACCGACAAAGAAGTGCCCGCCGGAGGAACGCGCGGCGCGGACCGCGACCATGGACAGGTCCAGCCCGGCCAGCCGCGCGCCGACCCGCCGCGCGATCTCCAGGCCGTATCCGCCGCGCCCGCACGCGACGTCGACGACGAGAAACCCGGGAGCCAGCCGGAGCGCCAGGAAAACGTCGGCGATCCCCGCCCATGGCAACAAGCTGTTGGTAGGAAATCCCGGCGGCAACCCGAGCGCGTGCCGCGCCAGCAATCCGGCGGCGTCCGAATCCGCGATGCCCGCATGCCAGTCGTCCCAACCCACCAGTTGATTGTCGCAGGGAACCCTTCCTTCCGGCGAAACGTCTGAACGGCCATGGGGAGACAGATGAGGGTCGGCGCGGCGATTGCCGCGCTGTCACTGCTGGCGGCCGGGTGCGCGTCCGCCACCTCAGCCCAGCTGCCCAAGACAGCCCAGCCGGCAACGGCAGCGGCACAGGCGGACGCGCGCCCGTACGGGGCGGCGGACACGGCGTTCGGGCTGAACCTGCTCGGCGCCTGGTGCCGTCAGGACCCGAGGCAGAACCTGCTACTGTCCCCGGCCAGCATGGCGACCGCGCTGGGCATGGCCTACCTGGGCGCGAAAGGCCCGACGGCGCGGGCGATGGCGAAGGCGCTCCGGCTGCCGGCCACGGTAAGCCTGGCCGGGCTTGAGGCACGGACACGGGCACTGACCAGCCTGAACGGTCCTGGCGTCACGCTCGACCAGAGCAACCAGGTCTGGGCGGACCCGTCCCTGCCCACGAACAAGTCGTACCTGAACGCACTGGCCGCCGGCTACCGGGCCGGGGTGACGCGGGTACCGTTGCTGACCGACCCCGGGCAAGCCGCCCAGCGGATCGACCGGGCGGTCTCGGCCGCCACCAAGGGCCAGATCCGGCACCTGGTGAACCCCGGCATGCTGCATGGCCTGGGCTGGCTGCTCACGTCGGCACTGTACCTGGACGCCACCTGGGCCACCGAGTTCCAGGTCGGCCAGACCTACGCGCAGCAGTTCACGACGGCGTCCGGGCAGAGGGTCAACCCGGAGTTCCTGCACGGCTCCGGGTACCAGATCGGCAGGGCCGGCGGCTGGACCGGCGTGACGCTCCCTTACCGTGGCGGAAAGGTGAAGATGGTCGCGCTGCTTCCGTCGGCCAGCGCCGCCGACAGCTGCGCGATGCCGGGGACGAGCACGCTCGCCGCCGTCACCGGCAACGGCCATGGCGGCCAAGGCTCGATCGCGATGCCGAAGGTCGCGCTCAACTCGTCCGGCGACTTCGAGGATCTGCTGTCGTCGCTCGGCATGGGCATCGCGTTCGGCCCCGCGGCGGACTTCACCGGGATATCCCCCAAGGCGGCCGCCATCGGCCTGGTCCAGCAGGACGCCACGCTGCGGGTCAGCGAGAAAGGCACGGTGGCCGCCGCCGCGACCGGCGTGGGCGTCACCACGGGCGCGATCCCGGCGCCGCGCAACGTCATCACGTTCAACCGGCCCTACCTGATGCTGATCACCACTGTCACGGGAGAGCCGTTGTTCCTGGTCCGGGTCGTAAATCCCATGGACGGCTAGAAGCACCACCGTCAGTTATGAAAGAAAAGAATTAAGGATTCTCATGAACTCCGCTGGCTGCTCGGCGAAGCACAGGTGGCTCGCCTCCTCGATGATCGCCAGCTGTGACCCCCGGATCCGGCGCCGCATTTCGGTCAGGTGGCTGGGCCGGCATTCGTCGTAACGGCCGCCGACGAGCAGGGTCGGGACGTAGATCTCACCGAGGCGGTCCATGATGTCCCAGGTCCTGAGCGTGCCGGTGACGGTGAACTCGCTCGGGCCGTTCATCGTGTTGTAGACGTCGTAACCGGCTTGCTCGAAACTGCGCTCCAGCCCGTCCGGCCACGGGTCGAGCCGGCACACGTGCTCACGGTAGAAGCCGAGGATCGCCGCCTGGTACTCCGGGCACGCGGTGAACCCGCTCTCCTCGTGCTCGCGGATCGTTGCCTGCACGTCTTGCGGCTGCTGGGCCAGGAGTTCGGCGCAGTCGGCGACCCAGCGCGGCATGCTGGCCGGGCTGCCGCACAGGATGAGGCTGCGCAGCGCCGGCCTGCGGTCGAGCACGTACTGCATGGCGAGCATGCCGCCCCACGAACTGCCGAACAGGTGCAGGTCATCGAGGTGCAACGCGGCGCGGACCTGAGCCAGTTCCTCGACGAACCGGTCGACCGTCCACAGCGCGGGGTCGCCTGGCCGGTCGGAGTTGCCGCAGCCAAGCTGGTCGTAGAAGATCACCGGCCGCCGGTCCGCGAGTCCCTCTAGCGCCTCCAGGTAGTTGTGCGTGAAGCCGGGCCCGCCATGCAGGCACAGCAGCGGGGTCGCGTCGTGCTGCTCGCCGACGATCTTGTACCAGACCCGTCCGCCTGGCACGTCAATGTAGCTCATGTGCTCACCCGCTGCTGCGCCGTAGGTAGTACATCAGGCAGTACAGGTTGAAGACCATCTAGATGAGATGATAACCCCGGTGTGTATCGTCGCCATAAACACGAACGCGGTCGCCGGGCTGTATAAGCCCTGGTAGAGCGGCGTTGCAGGTCGATGGACGTCTGCATTCCGTTCGCTGTCATCGCCTCCAGACGTCTGACAGCTCATCGGACCATGTCACCTGGCCCTGAAGAGCGGCCGCGAGTTCGGTACGGCGCTGCGTGCGGAGCTTGCGATAAACGCGGGTCAGGTGCTGCTCCACGGTGCTGATCGTGATGAACAGCATGCCCGCGATCTGGCGGTTGGTATGACCCCCCGCGGCGAGCACGGCAACCCGCAGTTCTGCCTGGCTCAACTGGGAGGCAAGGTCAGAGACAGCTTGCTCTGTGCCGCATGTACCGCGCCCTGGTGTCCTGGCGGAGACCGCGCTGGGCTTGACCAAGCCGGGAAGCTCCACCCCACAAGCCTTTGCTAGCCACGCGGCTCTTCGCATAAGCGCGCGGGCCTGGGTTTTGTCTCCCAGCGCGTGGTAAACCCGGCTGAGCTCGCTGATCGTCAGTGCCAGCTCGAAAGTATCTCCCGACCTCGCCAGCTTGTCGGCGCTCTTACGCAGAAGTTCCGGGCGCCGGTTGAGCTCGCAAGTGGCCGCCAGTACCCGCAGCGATGTACCACGCTCCCGGAAGGACCTGGATCCGAGCAGGGACAGTTGCTCTTTCACCAGGCGTCGCGCCCTGTCGACCTCACCGAAGCTGAGCAGCACTTGCGCGGCGCCAGCCCGCCAAGGGATGAACACCGGAAGATCGGTCCCCCAATCGCCCAGCAGCTCCCCGCAACGCTGGAAATCATCAAGGCTGGCGTGAGGACGGCCGATCGCCATGTAGTAACGACCGCGCGCATCAAGGTACAGGAGCTCGAAGAGACTTTCATGCATTGCTTCCGGAATACGGATGCTCAAGCAGGACGCGGCCTCTTCGAACTTTCCCAATGCGATCGTGGAGAGCAGCAGTCCGGCCACCGGCACTCCGACTGCGACTCCCCACCCCTCAGGTGCGACAAGCGTCAGCGCATCACGGGCGGACATCTCCGCTTCGCGTATCTTGCCCTGCCGGATGTCGATCGTCGCGCGGATGGCCGCGAACAGCGCCTGCCACATGGGCGCACGCCGCTCCCTTGCCTCCGACCCGAGCAGATCGCACCACTGCCTCGCCTGCAGATGCTGTTCCGTGTAGCTCAGCGATAGCAGCGCCATCGCAATCGATGGCAGCGAGCCGTTATCTAGGTGGGAACCTTCCAGGATCCGCTCCGCACCGCCATTGGCGGCCCAGGCCGACGAGCCGTCAAGGATGTCCAGCACCGTCACCGGAGGAGACGTAGATTTACCCGGTACCGAAGCGCAGTCCGCTTCTCCGGCGCCGTACGGTAGCCCCTTCACTGCGTCAGCCAGTCCGGGGTAACTGCACGCCAGCCATCCCCGTACAAGCTCGGGGCCGGGACCTATGCCCAAGCTCGGTATGGCCGAAGTCTCGCGGTCCTGCTCGCTGGCGTTGAGAACCGTGACCGCTTGATCAGGCCGCCCGAACCAGAGCAGGAGAGCCGCAAGCGCCGCTGTGTCCGGCTCCGTGAGGCCCACTTCCAACGCGCTTGCGGTCAGATTGGGCAGAAGCTGAGCCGCTCGGGACGGGTTGACCCGCCATTGCGCCCATAGCAACATCACCATGATGGCCACTCGCTGACGTTCATCGGAGCATTCGCGGTACGCCAGCCACAGGCAGCTCAATGCCAGGCTGACATCATCTTCCCTCAGCGCTTGGGCCGCGGCCTCCTGCAAAGTGGGCACCGCCCACGGGTCAGCCAGGCCACCAGCGGCCACGATATACCTGGACACCACCGTCGCAGGTGCCCCGCGCTTGTGGAGAGCACACGCGGCGCTGCCATTCAAGCTAGCCCGCTGGTCAGTGTCAAGGCTCAGCCGTACCGCGCCCCGGACCGCGTCGTGGCGGAACCGGTACGTATCCGAGTCGAGCAGGCCCCGTCCGCACAACGCGTCAATGGCGAGCGTGACCGCCTCGGGAGTCAGATCTAGCATTTCTTCCAGCAAGCCCGCCGAGGCATGCACGTCCAGGATCGCCAAGGCCTGCGCCGCTTCCAGGATCGCCCGATCGCCACGAAAGAGGCTAGCCATGACGGCATAACAGAAGGACGGGCCAGGAGCAAGCTCAGTGGGCTTAGACCTCTCCGACACGTGAAAGTCCTCGACAAGCGCCCGGATCAGCACCGGATCGCCGCCAGTTAGCTCGTGCACCTGACCAGCCAGTTCCTGCCCGTACCGCCTGCCCAGATGCCGGTTCAGCGCTGCCGTGGTCCCGCTGCGAGACAGAAGCTTCAGGCCAAAGTAATGGCACCGCGGCAGGCTCATGAGTTCAGCGTTCAGTCGGAGGCATTCAGGGTTATGGCAAAGGCAGCCCGTGAGCACGACAACCACGCGCGTAGCCCTGAGCTGCCGGAACAGGGAGAGCAGGCACTGCTGAGAGTGCTGATCGGCATGATGCAGATCGTCGATACAGATCGTCACCAGATGACGGGCGGCGAGGCTCATGATGATCCCGCTCAACTCGCGCAGTTGCGGGACGAGCCAGGTCTCGTCAGGCATGGCTTCACAGTCCGGCACTTCGGGTACCTCCGCGCCGGTTACCTGAGATGCGCCTTCGCCATCCTCGGCGCCCTTGGTATGTTTCGCGACGGCCAATAGCCGGCTCACCACGCCAAGAGGCACCGTGTCCTCGCCGCGCGAAGCGCTTGCCCGGATAACTATGGCGCCGCCACTGGCGGCATCCTCTGCGAACACGTCCAGCAAAGCGGTCTTCCCGCTTGACCCTGGCCCGCTGATAACCGCCAGGCTACCTTGGCCCAGCCATCCATCCGACAAGAGCGCTCGGAGCAGCGCAATCTGGCGTTCCCTCTCTATCAGATCCATGACTGCCCTCGAAGATTGTTCTCATTGCAGCCACCCCCCCTCCTTCATTCCCCGCTGCATTTCCAATCGCAGTCTGCCATCCAGGGTAAGTTCAAGTCAACGTCGATTTTGAAATTACGGCCAGTCCACGATGGTTCTCTGACGGTGAGGCATACCGGCGTCGATCACGCAAATCCACTTTGTTAAGTTCTCATTAAGAGGCCAGAGAGAACCTGACCCGGGGGCAGTGCCATGCCGCATGCTCGCTGTACATGAAATCGCCGTTATGCAGGCATTTTACTCTCGCCTTAGATGACCTTATGGACGATGCAATATGCTGCCTTGCGTGCCGTCAATCCTTGTGCGGCCTTGATCTGCCGCGCAGCGCTCTGCATCCGCTAACCATTAAGTAATATCGGGTCTGGCGCGGACTCTATCCTCGGTGACGCACACAACTGATTCATCACCACCCCACCGACGGTAAGAAGTGCGGAACCTAACCCTTCTCGCGCGACCGACTGCGTTGGCTACGGTGTCGTACAGCTTCGCTAGTACATAGCACTATCCACACAGGAAGTAACGTCACTACCATATCAGGGAGTTCTCAGCAGTGCCAGAGAGCACAGCAGCGAAGAATGATGCGCAACTTCAGTGCCGAGCGTAGTCGCGTCAACGCGGATCGTAGCCGAGTGCGCTCTGCCTTTTAAGCATGCCTTAAGGCGGCTGCGTCAGTATCTAAATCAATCATAAGGTGACGCGGCGCTCTCTACTGATAATTGAAATAAGGGAGGACAACATATGACCCGCACGACTCCCATACAGTCCAGTCAGGTTATGATCAACGCGGTACTTGTAGGTGGGCCTAGCGATATTCCGCCATCACGCAGAACGATCCATGGCGTGCCGCTTGACGATGTCAAGATAAAAGTCCCGCACCGAGGTGGGTACGAGCATTTCGTCCGCGACGTTAGCCAGCATTCCGAGGACGCGAGCACCTTGCCCTCAAGTTCCGACTCCACGGCTACCGTTATTTATCATTGGTCCGCACGTACCGAGGTCGCTGAATAACCTCCACGTGGCGGTCCCTAGCCAGGGCTTCCTCATTGCCGATGGCGATCCCGCTTCGGCTTGGCGCTGAACTCGCGGACGAGTTGTTGCCATGCGCGACGCTCGCTGGCCGTGAGCGGCGCCGTCGCCAGGTCCGGACTGGCGGGCGCGGTGCCGGGTGCGGCCGGACTGTTTAGGTTCGTCGGCGGTACCGGGACTATGCCACTTGAAGCCAGCAGGTAAACAAATCCGACAGCGTATCGCTGGAGCGACTTCAGCCACCTGCGGCGGATGTCACGGTAACCACTCATCCATCCTCCCATGTGGATGAACACAGCTGGCCAGCCCGCCTAGCAAATTACGGCGATTCAGGGCTACGGCCTACCCCTAACTTTCTGCGGAGACCCCTTCACCTTGCCGCGGTCCCCTTATCAGCTCCGCGAAGATTAAGCGACCCCTCGCTGAGCCAAGGGAACCATTGGCTGGAACTTAGACCACCTTAAGGAAGTCGCGAGAAGGTCGTCCACAGCAGCCCGGAATCCCACGCAGACCGAGGCGACACCTCTAGGAGATCCGTTTGCGCACGCCGAACATATCCATTCGTGGAATCGGAGTGTTCATTCCGGAGATCACGACCATCGAGCAAGCCATTGCGCAGGGCCAGTATCCGGCTGAGGAAGCCGAGTTGCACGAACTGGCCGGAGCGGCCGTCGCCGGCAACATCCCGGCTCCGGAAATGGCACTCCGCGCGGCACGAAGCGCGCTTGAGCGGTGCGGACAGTCGCCAGACGAACTTGACCTCCTGCTGTATGCCGATTCGTGGCATCAAGGACCTGACGGCTGGCAGCCTCAGTATTACCTGCAGCATCACCTCGTCGGCGGGAACATGCTCGCGGTAGAGATCCGCCAGGGCTGCAACGGCATGTTCAGCGCTATGGAGCTAGCCGCGGCATACTTGCGCAGCGCCCCGGGGCCAGACGGCGACGACAGCACCCAGACCGCACTGCTCGTGGCTGCCGACAACTTCGGCACCCCCCTATTCGACCGGTGGCGTGCGGGTCCAGGGTATGTAGCCGGAGACGCTGCCTGCGCGATCGTCCTCGCCAACGGGCCGGGGTTCGCGCAACTGCTGTCCGTGGGATCCGCGGCGGTCGCCGAGGCAGAACAGATGCACCGCGGGGACACGCCGCTGTTCCCGCCCGGGCCCACAGTAGGCCACTCCCTCGACTTCGCCGCCTGCAATGCTCAGTTCCGGCGTCGCGCGCTCGCCGACGGAACTGGTACAGCCGCGCTTGTCCGGGTTCACCAGCTAACCCTGGAAGTGGTCGATCAGACGCTCGCCGAGGCTGGCGTCGGCATCGGCGACATCACACGAGTTGCCTATATGAACTACTCACGCGAAATCGTGGAGCAACGCTGCATGGCGGCCCTTGGACTGCCCATGTCCAAGTCAACCTGGCAGTTCGGCAGGGAACTCGGTCACCTAGGGGCGAGCGATCAGATCGTCTCCCTAGACCATTTGCTCGGCTCCGGGGCGCTCTACCCGGGCGATCACGTTCTGATGCTGGGCATCGGGCCCGGCGTAACCGTGTCCTGCGCCGTCGTGAAGATACTCACCCAGGCTCCCTGGTGCACCGGTTATCCGAATTAACAGGCAAGGCAAGCGGAGGGTGAGATGACCCCAGACTTCGATGTCGTGGTCATAGGCGGCGGGCCGGCCGGAGCGACCGTGGCGTCCTACCTCGCAGGCGCCGGACTATCCGTGGCGGTATTCGAAAGCGAGATGTTCCCGCGGCCGCACGTCGGGGAGTCCCTTGTCCCGGCGGTCACCCCGGTGCTGCACGAGATCGGCGCTCTCGAACTCGTGGACGCGGCCGGATTCGTCCGGAAATACGGAGCGGCATGGACGTCGGCGGAATCCCGGGATATTCCGCACAACGGGTTCACCGGACTCGATCACGATTTCCGGGCCGCCGAGGTCATGTTCAACGAGCGGGACCAGCCTGAGGTCGACCGCGACTTCATCTACCACGTGGACCGAGCCAAGTTCGACCTCATCTTGCTGAAGCACGCCGAAACCAGGGGGGCCAACGTGTTCACCGGCGCCCGGGTGATCGGGGTAGATTTCGACAGCGATCCTTCCGGCGTCACCGTCAGTACCCGCCTCGGTCCTGCCCAGCTCGAAGTCACCGCCCGCATGGTGGTTGACGCTTCCGGCCGACAGGGGCTGCTCGGCAGGCAACTCCGGCTGAAGGTTCCTGACCCGGTCTTCGATCAGTATGCGATTCACACCTGGTTCGAGGATCTTGACCGCACCGCTATGACTCATAGCGACGGGAAGGCCGACTACATCTTCATTCACTTCCTGCCCGTCAGCGATTCGTGGGTGTGGCAGATTCCCATCACCGACACCGTTACCAGCATCGGCGTGGTCACGCAGAAGAAGAGGTTTGCGGCATCGGCCGGAGATCGCGAGGCGTTCTTCTGGGACTTTGTCTCCAGCCGGCCTGATCTATCTGACGCGCTCAAGAAGGCTAAACGACTGAGGCCATTCAAGGCCGAGGGCGATTACAGCTACGCGATGAGCCAGATCTGCGGCGATAGGTTCGTGCTTATCGGCGATGCGGCGCGTTTCGTGGACCCTATCTTCTCAAGTGGCGTGAGCGTGGCACTCAACAGCGCGCGGCTCGCGGCAAAAGATATCGTCGAGGCACACCGGGTAGGTGATTTCTCAAAGGCACGGTTCGGCATTTTCGAAGGTAAACTCCGGCGGGCAGTGAAGAACTGGTACGAGTTCATCTCGATCTACTACCGGCTCAACATACTGTTTACCGCCTTCGTCCAGGATCCGCGGTACCGGATAGACGTGCTCAAAATGCTGCAGGGCGACTTCTATGACGGCGAGGAACCTGCCGCACTAGTCGCGATGCGCGGGGTACTGAAGACCATCGAAAACGATCCCAGCCATCTCTGGCATCCATACCTGGGTACGCTCCGTGCACCATCGGCAGCGCCAGGGTTCTAGCCGATCTACGAGGTGATGTCATGCAGCCAGCAGAGACGAATGCCGCCGGGCAGGCGACGTCGGCCGCCGCCGCGGAACCGATCGCGATCATCGGCATCGGCTGTCGTTTCCCGGCAGGCGTCAGCTCGTCGGCTAGCTTCTGGGAATTCCTGGTCAGCGGCCGGGATGCGATCACCGACATACCGCCGGAGCGGTGGCAGTTCTACCAGGATCTCGGTCCTGACTACGCGGCGACCCTGCGCCAGGTCAACCGGCGGGGAGCGTTCCTGGAGGACATCGCCGGATTCGACGCCGAGTTCTTCGGCCTGACCCCGCGCGAAGCCGAGCTCATGGATCCGCAGCAGCGCCTGCTGCTCGAGGTCGCGTGGGAAGCGCTCGAGCATGCTGGCATTCCTCCAGCGAGCCTGGCAGGTACCGACACAGCGGTGTTCGCCGCGCTGGATTCCGGCGACTACGGACGGCGGCTGCTGGAGGATCTCCCGGGGATCGAAGCGTGGACGGGAATCGGCGCGGCTGGCTGCGCAGCGGCCAACCGGATTTCCTACGCTCTCGACCTGCGCGGGCCTAGCGTCTCTGTAGACACGGCGTGTTCCGGCTCCCTGGTGACCGTGCACCTCGCCTGCCAGAGCCTGCGATCCGGCGAAAGCCCGGTAGCCCTGGCCGCCGGTGCGAACGTGCTGCTGTCCCCCGGTCTCACCCTCGCTCTGGACGCTTCGGGCGCGCTGGCGGCCGACGGAAGGTGCAAGACGTTCGACGCCGACGCCGACGGGTACGTGCGTGGCGAAGGTTGTGCGGTCCTGGTGCTGAAGACGCTCAGTAACGCCCAGCGGGACGGGGACAGGGTGCTGGCGGTGGTCTTGGGCAGCGCGGTCAGCCAGGACGGCCGGACCAGAGGGATCATGGCTCCCAACGGAGATGCCCAGGAGCATGTGATCCGTGTCGCCTGCCGGTCCGCCGGGCTCCCGCCAGGCTCAGTCGACTACGTCGAGACCCATGGCACCGGCACCACCCTGGGGGATCAGACCGAAGCCGGGGCGCTCACCCGCGTATACGGGGCCGACCGCAAGGCCGGGAAGCCCTGCCTGATCGGATCCGTGAAGCCGAACATCGGGCACCTCGAGCCCGCCGCCGGGGCCGCCAGCCTGATCAAGGCCGTCCTTGCCGTCGCGAACGCGGAGATCCCGCCGAGCCTGAACTTCAGCACGCCGAACCCGGCCGTGGACTGGGCTAGCTCGGGGCTGCGCGTGGTCTGCGAGCGCACGCCCTGGCCACAGCGAGGACAACCCCGCCGCGCTGGAGTCTCCTCCTTCGGGTTCGGCGGCACCATTGCTCACGTGCTGATCGAGCAAGCGCCGGACAAGCCTGCCCGGACCCGATCCGCCCGGCCGTCCAGCCAGGCCGCCGGCTACCGGCTGTTCCCGCTGTCGGCGAAGTCGGATGCCGCGCTCCGGCATTACGCGAGCGGCCTCGCGGAATGGTGCTCAGGAAACGAGGGCGAGGTCCCCCCGGCATCGGTGGCGCACACCCTGGCGTCCCGGCGATCCCACCTCGAGCACCGGGCCGCGGTGGTGGCGGCCGACAGCGAGGAACTGGCCGCCGGACTGCGGCTGCTGGCCGCAGGTGACCAGTCCCGGCACGTGGTCACCGGATCGGTGCCGACCCAGCCCGGTGCCGGTCTCGTGTGGGTCTTTTCCGGGCACGGCTCGCAGTGGGCCGGAATGGGACGCGAGCTGTTGCGGTCAGAACCCTCATTCGCTCGCGTCATCGACCTGCTCGGACCGATCTTCGACGAGGAGATCGGCTACACGCCACGACAGGTGCTGGCCGGGGATGAGCTTGATGAGATCGCCCGCGTGCAGAGTGTGACGTTCGCCATCCAGGTGGCCTTGGCGGAGGTCTGGCGAACTTACGGGGTGAGGCCAGCTGCCGTCATCGGGCATTCGCTTGGCGAGTTCGCGGCTGCCGTCGCGGCCGGCGCCCTGGACCTAGCGGACGCCGCCAGGATAGTGTGCCGCCGCTCACGACTGCTGCGCCGCGTGGCGGGCAGAGGCGCCATGGCGATGGCGTCCGTGTCCTTCGATGAGGCCGTGGAGCGGCTTGGCGGCCGGCCGGACCTGTGCGCGGCGATCGCGGCGGGGCCAGAGTCCACGGTCATCTCCGGCGATTCCGCAGCGGTCGAGGCGCTCGTCGCGGAGTGGCGGGCCCGTGGTGTCGCCATGCGCCATGTCGCGAGCGACGTCGCGTTCCACAGCCCGCAGATGGACGAGCTGCTTCCCGATATGGTGGCGGCAGCGGTGGATCTGTCGCCACGCCCGCCCGTCATCCCGATGTACAGCACCTGCCGCGAAGGCGCGAATTCCGCGCCGCATCTGGACGGCCAGTACTGGGCGGATAACCTGCGCAACCCGGTACGGCTGGTCGACGCGGTCACCGCGGCCGCCCGGGATGGCTACCGTGACTTCCTGGAGATTTCCGCCCACCCCATCGTCACGCATTCGATCAGTGAGATTCTCGGCGGCGATGAGACCGCGATCCCGGGCGACGACACGGCCGTGTTCGCCGGCGGGACACTACGCCGCAATGTTGCCGAACGCGCGGCCCTGCTGGCCAGCGCCGGCGCGCTGTACTGTCGCGGCATAGCGGTGGACTGGGCACGCCTGGCGCCCGACGGCGACCTGGTGACGCTGCCGCTCGTTCCGTGGCAGCGGCGGCGGCACTGGCGGGATCCCTCGCCGAGGGCGGCGAGCGGGGACCTCGCGCACGACGTCGACTCGCACACCCTGCTCGGCTCGCAGCTGAGCGTCGCGGGGAGCTCGCTGGGAATATGGCGCACCCGGCTGGACGACTCCTGCCGTCCGTATCCGGGCAGCCATCAGATCAGCGGGGCCGAGGTGATACCAGCCGCCGTGCTGATCAGCACTTTCCTGCGTGCGGCCGCCGCGTCGGGCATGCCCTCGCCTACGCTGAGCGACCTGTCGCTGCGGCTCGCGCTGACTACCGCCCATGCCCGGGAGATCCAGGTCCTGCTGGACGGGACGGTGGTGCGGCTGGTATCCCGGATAGATCAGAACGCAGGTTGGCTGACCCATGTGACCGCCACCGTTCAGCCCGGAGACGGGACGGCAGGAGTGCCTCTGGCCGCTGCCGCCAGCGTGGCCCTAGCGCCAGCGGACCCGGGTCTCATCCGGGACCGGCTAACCGCGGTGGGCGTTCCCTCGATGGCGTTCGGCTGGACGGTGCGGGAGCTGCTGTGCGGGCAAGGGATCCTGCGTGCGAGCGTCCAGGTCGAGCAGCCGGAGCATGCACCGCCAACCTGGGCACCGGTCCTGGACGCGGCGCTGTCAGCGGTGCAGGCCGTGTTCCCCGGTCTCCCTGCCCTGCGCATCATCAGCCGCATCGACGATGTCTCGCTGACCGGTGCCCCGCCGGCAACAGCGCTCATCGAGGTCACCACGGACCAGTCCGATGCTGACACGGCTCATGTGCTCATCGCCGGCCCGGACGGGCGCGTGGCAGGCCGGCTCGCGGGCGCTTACTGCCCGGTGATGGGCGATGACACGACAACCCCGGTGAGCAGCCGGGACCTTGTCCACGAGGTGGTCTGGCGGCCGTTTGAGCTTTCTGCGGGAGCCGGGCGGGAAGGCACTGCCAGGTCTGTCGTGCTGGTCACCCCGGCCGCGGAATTCGCGGCCGGGCTCCGTGACCGGCTGTCCGCCGCCCACGTGGAGTGCCAGGTGATCGGCGGGCCGGAAGGACTGGACGACCTCTCGCTCAGCGCGTCCACCGATGTGCTCGTGCTGCCGCCGTTCCCCGAAAACTGCGCTTCGGTTCCGGATGCCGCCGGACGCTCCGCATGGCTGCTCGCGAGCACAGCTCAGCGGCTGGCCGGACGGGGTGCGCCGGTCCCGCGTCTGTGGTGCCTCACCACCGGCGTCAGGGAGGGGGAACAGGAATGTCAGCTGGCTCAGACCGCGCTGTGGGGTATGTCCCGGGTCATCGCCGACGAGCACCCCGACCTGGGTTGTGGCGTCATTGACCTCACTGCGGACGATCCCTTCGCCAGCGCGGTGACCCTGCTCCGGGTGCTGCGGGAAGCTCCGCACGACGACGTCATCGCGCTCCGTGGCACACAGGTGTCAGTCGCGCGGCTCGCCTCCATCGCGACCGCCCCGGTCCGTGGTCCAGTGCGCTGTGAGCCGGACGGCACCTACCTCATCACCGGCGGGCTGGGCGAACTCGGCCTCCAGATAGCTCACTGGCTGGCCAGCCGGGGTGCGAGGCGGATTGTCCTCGCCGGCCGACGGCCATTCCCCGCGCGGGCCAGCTGGGATGATCACCCGGGAGGCGTGTTCAGCGAGCAGATCACGCGGATCCGCGCGCTGGAAAAACTGGGCGTGACCGTCCGGGTGGTCACCCTCGACATCGCCGACGCACGCCACGCCGCCCGTCAGCTGACGCCCGATGCCCTGGGCCTGCCCCCGATCAGGGGCGTGGTACACGCGGCGGGTGTACTGGACAACCGGATGGTCGTGCATCTGGACGAGGAATCACTGCGTACGGTGATGCGCCCCAAGGTGAATGGCGCGTGGGTCCTGCACGAGCTCTTCCCGCCCGGCAGCCTCGATTTCCTCGTCCTTTTCTCCTCCGCTGGGCACCTGATGCGCATGCCCGGGCAGGCCAGTTACGGGGCCGCGAACGCATTTCTTGACGGGCTGGCCAGCTTCCGCAACTCGACGGCTAGCCCGGACACCACGACCTTTGCCTGGGGATCGTGGCGAGGCGACGGCATGGCGGCGAACGAAGTGGTCAAGGTCGAACAGCACGCCCGCGGTATATCAACCATTTCGGCCGATGAAGCGTTCGGCGCATGGGACTTCGCCGCTGAACGAGGCACCGGATACTACCCGGTGATCAGATTCCTTCCCCTAGAGCCCGGCATGCAGCGGCAACCGCTGTTCAGCGAGCACGCGGAGGCGGCCACCGGAACGGCAGCCGTGGCGGCACCCGAGGCAGAGGCCGCCGCCTTCACGGACCTCTCCCCCGGAGAACTCCGGGAGCACATGCTCGACGTCGTCGGCAGGCGGATCGCGGCGGAGATGAAGCTAGCGGTCGATGACCTCAACCCCCAGCGGTCACTGATCGAGCAAGGGCTCGACTCGGTGATGACCGTGATCATCCGCCGAGGGCTCGAGCGACAGTTCGGGCATAAACTGCCAGCGACGCTGCTCTGGCAGCAGCCGACGGTGACGGCGATCGCGGAGCATCTGGCGCAACTCGTGTCAGCCGCGCCGGTACCGGGCGGCGCCGAACGCTAACCTCGTGCTCTGGCGTGGCTGGCCAGGTCACCAGGGCCTTCTCGCTCGGCGGCGACCAAGGCGGGGAACACGCGGCCCAGCGTCGTGGACCAGTGACCGATCTCGGGCAGCCCGGCCCGAGCCCACGCGTCGTGACCGAGCACGGTATAGGCGGGCCGCTCGCCGACGCCCGCGAACCTGTCGCTGGTCGTGGGCCTGACTCGCGTGACATCCGCGCCGATGAGCCGGAAAATCTCCCGGGCGAGGCCATACCGGGTCACCTCTCCCGAACTTGTGGCGTGATAGATCCCCGGCGAAGCGGCCGAACGGACAAGCGCGATGATCTGGCCAGCCGCGTCCTGCGCATAGGTGGGCTGCCCGCGCTGGTCATCGACCACGTCGACCGGCGCCGTTCCCTTGGCCAGCCGGATCATCGTCCGCACGAAACTCGGTCCATGCTGAGCATAGAGCCAGGCCGTCCGCACCACGTATGCGGAGCCGGGCAGCAGCGCGAGCGCGGCGCGCTCGCCGGCCAGTTTCGTCCGGCCGTACGCACTTCGAGGGAAGCACGGCGCGTCCTCGGCGTACGGCCGACACGCAGAACCATCGAACACATAATCGCTTGAGACCTGGACTAGTTGTGCATTGACTTCGGCGCAGCCCAGCGCGAGATGCCGGACCGCGGCCGCGTTGACCCGGAACGCGGCGGACTCGTCGAGTTCGGCGTCGTCAAACCTGGTCCAAGCGGCGCAATTGACCACGACTCCGGGCCGGTGCGAGAGCAGCGCCGCGCGGACCGCACCGGCGTCAGTGACATCTAGGTCAGCACGCGCTAGACCGGTGACCGGTTCTTCGCTGGCCGCCAGCGAGGCGGCCAGTTCCCGGCCGAGTATCCCTTCCGCGCCGGTGACGAGCCATCGGCTCGCCGGCTTGGTCAAGAATCCCTCTGGTTGAACACCATGAGCCCGGCACCAGCCAGGATCGCGGTATACACGCAGAACAGGCCGAATCCGGCCCAGGCGGAGAACTGGTGCGCTTGGGTCATCGGCGAGAGGAGGTCGGCGCCCGCCTGGGACGGGAGCCATCGACCTACGTCATTGTTCAAACTCGTGGGCAGCGCGTTCACGAGCAGCGGCGGCACGAATAGCAACCCTATGGCGGCAGTGATGGCGCCCGCGGAACTCCGCAGGAGCGCCGCGAGGCCGAAAGCGAACAAGGCGGCTACCGCGAGGTACAGGCCGGAGCCGATCAAGGATCGAAGCACGCCCGGGTCGCCGATCTTCGCGGTGGGGGCATGGGTGCTGGCCAGGATCGCCTGGCAGGCGAAGAATGAGATGAAGCCCGTTATCAGTCCCGCGATGAATGACAGCGCAGCCACCACCAGCGCCTTAGTCGCGTAGACGTCGATACGGCGCGGCTGGGCTGTCAGCGTAGCGGAGATCATGCCGGTGGCGTATTCCCCGGTGAGGGCCAGCGCGCCGAACGCCGCGATGAACAACTGCCCGATGATGAAGCCATCCAGACTGGTACCCGTCGGATCGAAGCTTGCCCGGGAGCTGGCAGATTCCTTGGGCCAGTGCGCGCCCGCTGCCCACGCGATAAGGCAGGACAGCCCGGCGCTGATCACGATGAGAGCGATCAGCGTCACGTAGGGAGAGCGGACTGTACGGATCTTGGTGAACTCGGAATGGGCCAGCGCGACCATGCGCTTCGCGCCGCCGGTTCGGGCGGGTCCCGTTGACTGTGCGACGGCGACCATGTCAGGCACCCCTTCCCGCGCTCGTGTTCATACGCTCGTCCGATGCGTGCTGTTCGGGTACGCCGGATTGAAACTCCGTTTCACTGGCCGTCGTCTCCATGAAAGCGTCCTCAAGGGTCCCGCGCGAGGGGATGAGTGCATACAGCCTGGCCCCGTTCTCGTATGCCAGGTCGCCAATCCGCTGCGCATCGATCCCGTGCACGGTGAGCATGCCGTCTGCCGCTTCGGTGACACGTCCGCCAGCCCGGGTGACCGCCGCGGTCAGCACGTCAACCTGCGGCGTGCGCACCTGCACCGTATGTTCGGAATGGGCATCGATGAACTCATTGGTGGCGCAGTTCGCGATGAGCTTGCCGCGGCCAATTACCACGAGAGCGTCCGCGGTATTCTGCATTTCCGACATGAGGTGGCTGGACAGGAACACGGTCCTGCCTTCGGCGGCCAGCGATTTCATCAGGGTGCGGATCCACGCGACGCCCTCGGGATCCAGCCCGTTCACCGGCTCGTCGAATAGCAGTGTCTTCGGGTCGCCGAGCAGCGCGGCCGCGATACCAAGCCGCTGTCTCATGCCCAGTGACAGGCCGTGGCATGGCCGGCCGGCGACCGCACCGAGCCCTACCAGCTCCAGCATCTCGGTCACCCGCGCCTTGGGCAGCCCGCCGGACTGGGCGAGCCAGAGCAGGTGATTACGAATGCTACGCCGACCCTGCAACGCGCTGGCGTCCAGCAACGCTCCGACCTCACGCAATGGATCCGCGGCCCGGCGAAAGGGCTGTCCGTCAATGAGGGCAGTGCCCGCCGTCGGGCTGGCCAGACCCAGGATGAGCCGCATGGTGGTGGTCTTCCCCGCCCCGTTCGGCCCGAGGAACCCGGTTACCACGCCGGGTTTCACCGTGAACGAGAGGTCATCCACCGCGACCGTATCGCCGTACCGCTTGGTGGCGCCTTGCAGCTCGATCATGACGCCATGCCGATCAGCGCGGAGGTGCGGGTCTGGCGGCGTCGCGCAACCGGACCCATCACTGACAGTGCTAGCCGCGGCATCATGCTCCTTCGCTAGTCCATATCAATCCATGTACATCCGATAGCATAAAGACTATAGACTAAGAACGCCAGCAGGAGCACGGAAACCGCGACGTGAGCGACGAGAGCAAGGCCGACTTTAACTGACGTTAAGCGCCGTTCGCCAGCATCGATAGAGCAGGCCCTTATTGTTTTCCGCTGGAATGAAGGAACATCATGTACCAGCCGCTCGCGCCACGGCCTTGAGGTAAATGTGACGGCCGACACGCTGGCTCCCGCCAGCGATGAAGTACGTGACCCGCGGGACGCCGCGGTCCGGCTCGGGCGGCTTATGGACGGCGACGACATCGAATTTATGCACCCGGCCGACGACTGCGGAGTCCGGACGGCATTCGGCCGAATCCGCGGCGCGCGGGTCGCCGCGTACTGCACCGACGCCACCAGGATGGGCGGCGCCCTCGGTGCGGCCGGTACCGCGCGGATCATCGAGGCGATAGAAGCGGCCGTGCGCGAGCACTGCCCGGTCATCGGCCTGTGGCATTCGGGGGGTGCGCGGCTCGCCGATGGTGTGGAGTCGATGGACGCGGTGGGCCGCATGTTTGCCGCGATGACCCGCGCGTCGGGCCAGGTACCGCAGATCTCGCTCGTGCTCGGTCCCGCGGCCGGGGCGGCCGCGTACGGTCCCGCGCTGACCGACATGGTGGTCATGGCCCATGCGGCCCGGGTTTTCGTCACCGGCCCGGACGTTGTCCGGGATGTGACCGGCGAGCACGTTGACATGGAGGCCCTCGGCGGTCCGGAGTCGCACAGCCGCAAGTCCGGTGTCGCGCACCTGACCCTGGACTCCGAGGACGAGGCCTACGTCCAGGTCCGCCGGATCGTGGACCTGCTGGCCCGTCCCGAGGTCGCGGACACGGACCCGGTGGACGGGCCGCGCGACCTGCGGGCGCTCCTGCCAGAAAGTCGTCGCCGCGCCTATGACGTGCGGCCGCTCGTGCGGGCAATTCTGGACGGTTCAGGGACCGAGCATTACGGTCCGGGCGGGTTCGAGGAACTGCAGCCTCGGTGGGCGCCCAACATGGTGATCGGGCTGGGCCGGCTGGGCGGCCGGACGCTGGGCGTCATCGCCAACAATCCGCTGCGCAAGGGCGGTTGCCTGGACTCCCTCAGCGCGGAGAAGGCCTCCAGGTTTGTGCGGATGTGTGACTCCCTGGGCGTGCCTCTCCTGGTCATCGTCGATGTGCCCGGCTATCTCCCCGGCGTGTCCGAGGAGTGGGGCGGCGTGGTCCGCCGGGGAGCCAAGCTTCTGCACGCCTTCGCCGAGGCGGTGGTGCCCCGCGTGACCCTGATCACCCGGAAGGCCTACGGCGGTGCCTACATCGCGATGAACTCCCGCTCCCTCGGAGCCACGCGGGTTTTCGCCTGGCCCGGCGCGGAGATCGCCGTGATGGGGCCCGAGGCCGCGGTGGGCATCCTGCACCGGAAGAAGCTGGCCGCCGCACCGGACGAGGAACGGGTACAGCTCAAGGCGAAGCTGGTCGAGGAGCATATCCAGCTTTCCGGCGGAGTTAGCCGGGCCATGGCCATCGATGTGGTCGACGAGGTCATCGCACCCGAACAGACCCGCGAGCGGGTGGCGCAAGCGCTCAGGGAGGCCCCTGGCGCGCGCGGCCGCCATGGAAACATCCCGCTGTGACGCCGACCCGCCGTCCGGGCGAAATTCCCAGATTGAGGAGAATCCCCATGTCAACGAAGCCGCCATGCCGGTTGTGCGGTCATGCGCTCGAAGAGTTCGTTTCGTTCGGCCCGCAACCGACCGCGAATGCTTTTCTCGAGTCATCCGACTTTGGTTCGGAGTCTTTCTGCCGGCTCGCGGTCGGGATATGCGGGGCGTGTGCGATGGTGCAGCTCATCGACGAGGTGCCGAACGAGCAGATGTTCCACAAGGAGTACCCCTTCCGGACGTCCGGCTCCGCGGGGGCGCGTGCGCATTTCGAGCAGACCGCTCAATGGCTCCTCGATACGAAGCTGGCCGACGACCAGTCGTTCGTGATCGAGATCGGCGCCAACGACGGGGCGATGCTGGGATCGGTGCAGAAGGCCGGCGTGCGGCATCTGGGCATCGAGCCGTGCGGTGACCTCGCCGATATCTGCGAGTCAAAGGGTATTCAGGTGCTCAGCGCCTACTTCGACGAGTCGACCGCCCGGCGAGTCGCCGAGGAGCACGGCCTCGCCGATGTGATCTTCTCCGCCAATACGATCTCCCATATCTCGTACCTGGACTCGGTCTTTCGCGGCGCGGAGGCGTTGCTTAAACCCGATGGTCTCCTCATATTCGAGGACCCGTACTGGGTGGATATCGTGGCCAAGACCTCCTTCGACCTGATCTATGACGAGCATCTGTACTTCTTCACGGCCGGTTCCGTCCGGGATGCCGTGGCTCGGTACGGTCTCACCCTGGTGGACGTGCAGAGGATCTCCCTGCACGGCGGCGAGGTCCGCTACATCGTGGCGCGCGAAGGCGCGCACCAGCCGACCGCCGCCCTTTCCGGCCTGCTCGAAGCGGAGCGGGCGGCCCGGGTGACGGAGCTGGCCACCCTGGAGCGGTTCGCGGCCAGGGTCAGCGAGCGCAAAACCGCTCTGGTTGGTCTCCTGCAGGACGTGGCGGCGCAGGGCAAGCGGGTGGCCGGGTACGGGGCGACGGCCAAGAGCACCACCGTCCTCAACTACTGCGGCATCGGTCCCGAGCTGGTCTCGTTCATCTGCGACAATACGCCCGGCAAGCAGGGCAGGTTCACGCCGGGAACGCATATCCCCGTGCGCAGCCCGGAGGCGTTCGCCGACCCGTACCCGGACTACGCCCTGCTGTTCGCCTGGAATCACCAGCAGGAAGTCATGGCCAATGAGCAAGCGTTCGCCGACGCCGGAGGAAAGTGGATTCTGTACGTACCCGAGGTCACCGTTGCCTGATCCCGGCCCGGTGGCCCCGGGCGAGCGGGCGGTCATCGTCACCGGCGGTGGTACCGGCATCGGCCGTCACGTCGCCCGGCAGTTCGCTGAGGCGGGCGCGCGAGTGCAAATAGTCGGCCGGACGATGGAGACGCTGGAGAAAACGGCTGCCGGGTACCCGGGCATCCGTCCCTATCAGGCCGATCTCACCGAACCGCGCGCCGCGGACCGGGCTGTCGCGGCCGCCGCCGAGGCGTTCGGACGGCTGGACGTGCTCGTTAACAATGCCGGGATCACCCGGCCCGCGCTCCTAGGCGACATCGACCTGCAGGTGGCCAGGCAGCAGCTGGAGATCAACCTGCTCGCCCCGCTGGCGCTGGCGCAGGCGGCACTGCCGTACCTTAAAGCAAGCCGCGGCGTCATCGTCAACGTCACGTCCAACCCGCCGCTGCGGGGCTGGCCACGCAATTCCGTATACGGCGCGAGCAAGGTGGCCCTCGATTTCCTCACCTACACCTGGGCGGCCGAATTGGGTCCGCACGGAATTCGGGTGGTATCGGTGGCGCCGGGCAATACCGACACCCCAATTCTTTCACACGCCGGCCTCAGCGAGGAGGACATTGAGGCGCAAATGCGGCAATCGGTCCCCCGGATCCCGTTGCGCCGCCGGGCCGACCCAGACGAGATCGCCTGGTGGGTCGTTAACGCGACCCGCCCGGAGGCGTCGTACGTGACGGGCACGACCATCCGCGTGGACGGCGGGCAGGGAACAGGCTGACCGCTTGCCTCACCGGGGGGTAAGACGCCTCAGTGGTGGTCTCGACCTGCCGCCATTTTAGCGCCGCGGACATGAATTTTCAATATTTATTTCTGATTTAGAATGACCTAATGGTTGCCGGCGATAGTGAGGGAGGCGCCATCAGGCCGAGAGAGTTTGCGGAGAATTAAATGGCAGAGCCAAAGCTCACGGATAGGCTTGTTACCTTTATTCAAGGATTGGTCACTGACGACCAGGGCATTGAGATCAGCGAACAGACACCACTGCTTGAGGCGGGAGTCCTGGATTCACTCAAGACGGCGATGCTGCTGAATTTCATCCACGGCGAGCTGCACGGTACGGTACCCATCGAGAAGATGAGTACGCAGAATTTCAAGGACGTTCGCAGCATCGCGGCTGTGATCGAGCTGGAGCAGCCGGCATCATCTGGCACCCGCACCGGAGAGCCGTGAAGCCAGCCACGGGGCCTGCCAATGTCGTGTTCGACCTGGGAATTCGGTGCCCACAAAATGACTGAAGCCTTACCTCGGAGGCGAGCATGCCGTATCCGCCGAACGTCCGGGCGGACGGCTGCCATGGCACTGCCGCCGCTGGGCACCGGCTGACCGACCTGCGCCGGTTCAGCGACACCAGGGGAAGCCTGGCGGTGATCGAACTCGGCAGGGAGGTCGGGTTCCCGGTCCGGCGGGTGTACTACATGTACGGCGCCGGGGCGGGATCGGCGCGTGGAGCGCACGCGCACCGCGAGCTCCATCAGCTCATCGTGGCTATGCAGGGCTCCTTCCAGATCTCACTCGATAACGGACGTGGCCGGTGCGTGCATCGACTGGACCAGCCCACCCGCGGCCTTTACCTGGGACCCATGGTGTGGCGCGACATGTCGGACTTCTCCGCCGACTCGATCTGTCTCGTGCTCGCGTCGGAGTGTTACGACAACGCCGATTACATCCGTGATTACGACTGCTTTCTGCAGGAACTGCGAGGTTGACGATGAAGGTTCCGTTCTTGGACCTGCGGGCCGCATACGCGGAAATCGGCACGGAACTGGATGCCGCGTGTCAGCGAGTGGCCGCGTCCGGTTGGTACCTCATGGGCGCGGAACTCGAGGGATTCGAGGCGGAGTTCGCCGGATACTGCGGCGCCAGGTACTGCGCGGGGGTAGGCAGTGGGCTGGACGCGATCACCCTCATCCTGCGCGCGCTTGGCGTGCGCGACGGCGACGAGGTGATCGTGCCGTCGCACACCTTCATCGCCACCTGGCTGGCGGTCTCAGCGGTCGGAGCACGTCTGGTACCGGCCGAGTGCGATCTGCGCACCTATAACCTCGATCCGGCCGCCTTCGAGGCGGCGATCACTCCGCGCACAGTAGCGGTCATCCCGGTGCACCTGTACGGTCAGCCCGCGGACATGGCGGCCATCGGCGACATCGCGGCCCGGCACGGGTTGTCGGTGGTCGAGGACGCGTCGCAAGCGCACGGGGCGCGGTATCGGGGGCAGCGCGTCGGGACGTTCTCAGCCGCCGCCGCGTTCAGCCTGAACCCGGTCAAGAACCTGGGTGCCTGGGGCAACGCGGGAGCTGTCGTCACGAACGACGCCGCGCTGGCCGAGAAGGTACGGTTGCTGCGCAACTACGGGTATCGCGTCAAGTACGAGCACGAGATCATGGGCACCAACTCGCGGCTAGACGAGATCCAGGCCGCTATTCTCCGGGTCAAGCTTGGCTACCTTGAGGCGTGGAACGCGCGTCGCCAGGCGCTGGCCGCCCGGTACACGCGCGTCCTGTCCTCGCTCGCCGGGCAGGCGGACCTCATGCTGCCGTACGTGCCTGACTGGGCTGAACCCGTCTGGCATCAATTCGTCATCCGCCTCGCGGCCCGTGGCGGGGTCGCCGCTCAGGCACACCGCGCCGCCGTTCAAGAGCGACTGCGCGCCGCTGGCGTCGATACGCTGATTCATTACCCGGTTCCGCCGCATCTGATGCCCGCCTACCGCGACGCCGGATGGCGGCCAGGGGACTTCCCGGTGGCCGAACGCATCGCGGCGGAGGTGCTGAGCCTGCCGCTGTACCCGCACCTTCCCGATGCGGCCGCCACCCTGGTCGTCGAGGAGCTCGCCAACGCCTGCCAGGTCCAACTCAGTCCGCGCCGTCACTGAGGGAAAGGCCTGGCTACCGCCACTACTCGCAGCTACCGCTGCTTGATGCCGGCGACCATGGACTTCTTGTAATCGCGGTAAGACGCGGGATTCACGGTCTCCCAGGCGTGGTCGCGGATTTCCTCAAGCTGGGCGGGCGGCACTAGCGTGTTCCTCATGTTGGCCTTGGTCCAGTTCATGGCGTCTGGGTTGAAGTCCGCGGACAGGTTTCCGTTGGCCACTGCCATGTCAAAGAGGGGTGTTCCGGGCAACGGCATGACGAGGAAGAAGTTTGCCGCGTCAAGACCCCAGCCGACATGGCGCCGCGCCATTTCGGTGGTGGTCTGTATCTCCTCGAGAGTCTCGTCCGGGTAACCGAGCATATAATTTCCTGTAATCCGGAATCCGTATTCTTCCTTGCAGGCCTCGATGAGTGCCTTGATGTCACTCATCTCTATGTTGAGCTTGTTGCTCGCGTACTTGCGGAGTATCCGGAGATTTCCCGACTCGAAAGGCAGGACAATTTCCGTGAATCCCGCATCGGCGAGAGCGCGGAGGACATCGTGATCAGGCTTCCAGCGCTTAAGGAGATGGACGACGTTGATCCCGTTGACGTCAAGAATGTCGAATCCTAGTCCGCGAATCTTGCCAAGTAGCCGCAGTGATCTCTTCTTCATCCCGAACAGCGAGTCGTCCTCGATGAAAAGCTGCTTTACACCGAGGCCCTTCAGGATGTCGAGTTCCTGCAGGACGCGCTCATCCGACTTGATGCGGTACTTGCCGATAAAGCCAAAGTCGCTGCCCTCCTGTTCACCGGCGATGTGGCAGTATGCGCAGTGAAATGGGCAGCCGAGCGAGGTCATCATCGAGGCGTACCGGACTTCAGCGCCCTGGGGGAAGAAGCCGCCGTGCGGGCGGGCGATCTTCCAGTACCTGTCGTTAGGCAGCAGGTCCCAGGCCGGCAGGGGCAACTGGTCAAGGTTCATCAGAACCCCGTCCGGGGCGATGCGGTTGATGCGGTACTCTCCGCCGTCGCGGTAGGCGAGCGCGCCGATGCTTGAGAGGTCCGGGCACCCTCTCGTGCCCGCGGCGCTGCGCACGGCATCCACGATTTCCAGGATCGTGCCCTCTGCCTCCGACATGCAGATAGCATCGAATCCGGCCCCGAAGAACTTCGTGAGCCTCGACCTGGCATTGACTCCGCCGGCTATGAGTATCTTCTCGGGAAATACCTCCCGTATGAGCCGCGCGGCCGTGAGCACCATGGTTTCCTGCTCCGTGAAGATGGAGGTCAGGCCGATGATGTCGTAGTCCGAGGCGACCTGGAGGATGCGATCATCGCTAACGCCAGTGCGGAGGAGTCCGGTAGGCAGATCGCTAGCGGAGCGATAGAAGGCGTCATCCAGGTCGTCGTTGCTATCGCCGACGCACGCGTCATAGATTTTGACGTCCACTCCTGCGCGCCGCAAGGACCCCGCCAGGCTCGGGTAGGCGAGAGAGCCATTCGGCTTGCACATGGTGCCGGGGCTTGACTGGTCAGGCGGATAGAGCAGCAGGACCCTTACGTCTTTCAACGCTTTCTCCTTCCTTAATTGCCGGTGATCATGTCAGCCGCTCTGCGACGTCCAGAGCGCTTAGGCGGACAGAGCGCGCACAGCACGGTGAATCGCGGCGGCCAGGCTCTCGACCGCTGCGGCGCTAGCCGGCGGAGTCAGCATGAGCAGCCGGCTGGACAGCATGTCGGTGACCGGACAGGGGCAGATCCGGGCGGCGTCGATCAGCGCCGGCTGAACGGTCAACGGTATCGGGTACCGGGGAGCGGCGCTGACTCCCTCGGCGGCAAGTGCCTTTAGCACGTCGGTACGGTCAAGATCACCCGTGATCCGCATGACATACCGCCAGTACACATGCCCGGCGCCAGCCTTGACGGTCGGCGTCGCTATACCTGGCAGATCCGCGAGCAGCATAGTGAGCTGCTCCGCGCGTGCTTGCCGATTAGCGATGAGGGTACGCAGCCTGCCGAGCTGGGAGCGGGCGACAGCGGCTTGAACCCCGGTGAGCCGGTAGTTATAGCCGAGTATCACATGATGTGAGTCGGGACCGTCTCCGATCCGCCGCAGACCGTGGTCGCGCAGTAGCCTGATCCGGTCGGCCATGTCTGGGTTGCTGGTGAACACCGCACCACCCTCGCCCGCGGCGGTGAGCAGCTTGCCCTCAAAGAAGCTGAGTGCCGCCGCCGTCCCGAGTGCGCCTACCGGCTCCCCGTTTAGCGTCGCGCCGTGCGCCTGACAAGCGTCGCTGATGACCGGGATATCCTTGGGCAGCCGGTCGATCGGCGCGGGATGGCCATTGATGTGTACTGCGACGACGGCCTTGGTCCGTGACCCCGCGGCGGCGGCAGCGGCGTCTGGGTCGATGCAGTAGGTCTCGGCGTCAACATCCACGATCACCGGGGTCGCACCGGCCATGAGGACAGGGGTGGCGCTGGCAATGAAAGTGTGCGCCGGAACGATCACCTCATCGCCGGGACCGATGCCCATCGCAAGCAGGATGCAGTGCAGTGCGGCGGTGCCGGAACTGACGGTAACCGTGTGCCCGACGCCCGACCAACTGGCAAGTTCCTCCTCGAAGGCGATTACCTCGGGGTGTTTGGCACCGGTAAGCTGGCCCGAACGGAGCACACGGACGGCTGCCTCTATGTCAGCATCGGCCAGATGCGGCGGTGCGGGCACGGAGACTGCGTCAAACTCTACGTGCATGTCTTCCGTCTGGGTCATCTAAAGCTCCCTGTTCCTCGGCGAAAAATGAGGTGCTGCCGTTGTCGCGGTGCCTTCGGCCAGCCATTGTCGTTCTGCCTCGTCAAGGGTGATATCGGCGCCAGCGAGGGCGACGGCGAGTTCGCCGACGTCGCGCGGACCAATGACCGGCATCGTGGTGAAGGACTGGCTGAGCACGAACGCCAGTGCAATGTTTATCGCCGCTACACCGCGGTCCGCCGCCAGGAGCCGTGCCCGGTCCCGGCGAGCCCGATTCCCGGGGGTGTCCCAGCAGCGCCACGTGTTCGGGTCAAGGAGGTCGCGGTTGACATCGGAGAAGAACCCGCGAGCCTGCGAGGACCAGGGCATGAGGACGGTCCCGGTCTCGGCCAGCCAGCGCTGGTCTTCGATCGAGATGCCCGCACAACCCGGGTAGAGCGGTTCGACCGGTTCGGCCAGCGAGAAGTGGTTGCTGAGGACAGCCATTCGCGGACGGCCACTGGTATCGGCGTATGCATTCGCCGCGTCCATGCGATGTCTGGACCAGTTCGATCCGCCGTACCTGCTGATCCGTCCCGCCGCTCGCTCCTCATCCAGCGCATCGACCCACTCGCCGACCGGTACCTGAGGGTCATCCCGATGCAGCAGGTAGATATCGATTTTCTGCAGCCCGAGCCGGTCCAGGCTTTCGGCCAACTCAGCCTTGACCGCGTCCGGTCGGCAGGCCGGCGGGTGCGCTCCCTTGCCGATGACAACCAGGTCCGACGGATTGTTTTTCGCGATCCACCCACCAACGGCTTGCTCGCTGACCCCACCCCCATAGACGCGGGCGGTGTCGATGTAAGTACCTCCCGCAGTCATGAAGTGGTCAAGCATCTGGTAGCCGCTTTCGTCCCTGATTACTGATGTGCCAAGCACGCAGCGGCCGATCGGGTTGGCCACTACCGGCAGGGTCCCGTTGCTCATAGTCTTTCGTCGGCTTCCTCTTCGTCAGCATCATCCGGTACCGCTGTGCCTGCACCTCGGCCACATCGATATTCGCGAAGATCGCTTAATATCGGCCAAAGCACGCCTTATGGTGCGGCCCATGGTCGCTTACCTCGATCACGCCGTACGCGGCCTTCCGGGGGGCGCCAGCCTCCGGGATTCAGCTCTCCGCCAGGAATCCATAGTTCAGATCACCTTTAGCCGCCGAGCGGAAGATGGGAGTTCTGGTTCACTTGGAAGGCCGCACTCCATAGTAGGTGTGCTACATTTAACTGTAACTGTTGTATGCTAGGATAGGGATCTGTGGCAATACTCGGAAAGCCCGAAGCGCTAGCCAGGCATCCTCAGCACCACAGCGAACAAGCGGCCGAAGAAGAAATCGCCGTGGACGTCCGCGATTTGTGGATGCGGTACGGGTCGATGGACGTTCTGAGAGGGCTCACCTTCACCATCCATCGTGGGGAGATCGTGGCTCTGCTAGGACCGAACGGCGCCGGCAAGACCACGACGATTGAGATCCTGGAAGGCTTCCGGACGCACTCGGCGGGCCATGTCGCCGTGCTGGGCGCCGATCCCTCTCACGCAGGAGATTGGTGGCGCGCGCGGGTGGGGGTGGTGTTGCAGACGTGGCGTGACCACGCCAAATGGCGGGTGCGCGAGTTGCTGGAACACCTGGGCGCCTACTACGCGCCTTACTCGACACAGGAGATACAGCGACCTTGGGATGTCGATGAACTCCTCGCGGCGGTCGGCCTGACCGAATGCGCGCGCAAGAAGATCGCATGGTTGTCGGGTGGTCAGCGGCGCCGGCTGGATGTCGCCATCGGCATCGTCGGCCGGCCGGAGCTGCTGTTTCTCGATGAGCCGACGGTCGGATTCGATCCCGAAGCCAGACGGGAGTTCCACGAGATGGTGCACCGGCAGGCAGACCGCGACCGCACCACTGTCCTGATCACCACTCACGACCTGGATGAGGCTGACAAACTGGCGGACCGTGTGCTGGTCCTAGCCGGCGGCCAGATCATCGCCGACGGCTCGCCAGACGAGCTGTCGAGCCGGATGTCGACCCAGGCAGAAGTGCGCTGGTCGCGAGACGGCCAGCGCTATGTGCACTCCACCCGCGAAGCGACGCGATTCGTCCGCGATCTGTTCGCGCAATATGGCGAGGCGATTGAAGACCTCGAAGTACGCCGCGCAAGCTTGGAGGATACGTACGTGTCGCTTGTCCACAAGTTCGAGGCAGGCGAGGCCGAGGCAGCGGTACAAGCATTCACGGGGGCGGCCAGGTGAACCCGACGCTGACGGCGGTACGACTGGGCCTTGAGCGCGGTCGCATCGAACTACGCCAGACCTTCACTTCAGTGTCCGAAGATATTCAGCTCGCGGTTTTCATCGCACTCTCCCTGCTCGTCCTGGTCCTACTCCGCCACCGGATGATCCCCGGCAGCCACTTCCCGCTCAGCTTGAGCATCCTGCCGAGCATGATCGGGATGAACATCGCCGTCAACAGCTTGGCGGGAATATCCGGCCAGATCCCAGTGGACCGTGACGATGGGACCATGCTGCGGACCAAGGCCATTCCCGGCGGGCTGGTCGGCTATCTCGTCGGCAAGACCACGTTGCAAACGACGCGGATGTTTATTGGTATCGCCATTATGCTGGCCGCCGGGGTGCCGCTCGTCGACGGAGTTACCCTCAATAGCGTCGGCGCCTGGCTGACCCTTGTCTGGGTGATCCTCCTCGGCCTGGCGGCGACCCTGCCCATTGGCATAGCGCTTGGCGCCTTCATCAACAGCCGCGCTCTGCTACTGCTCCTCCTGGGCTGCTTCGGTCTGGCCGCCATTTCAGGTATCTTCTATCCGATAACGCACCTGCCGGCCGCGTTGCAGGACATAGGGCAGGTTTTCCCGGTCTACTGGCTCGGCCTCGGCATGCGATCCGCGATGCTGCCGCATGCACTGGTGACCGTGGAGATCGGCGGATCGTGGCGACACTGGCAAACCTTCGCGGTGCTCAGCGCCTGGGCTATCGTCGGGTTGTGCACCGCACCGGTCCTGCTACGCCGGATGGCTCGCCGCGAGGCAGGATCACGCCTGACCGCGCGTCGTGAGAAGCTATTGCGGACGGCGGGGTGATTCTCGCGATGCGAGATAGGCTGCCGGATCTCGGCCGAGGGGAGCGCGATGAGCGAAATTGTCTACAACCGGATCGCGATGCTCCGTGCCGAGCGTGGGATGTCTCGTCGTGAACTCGCCGATGCGCTCGGCGTCCACTATCAGACAGTGGGCTATCTGGAGCGTGGCGAATACAGCCCGAGCCTCTACCTGGCCCTGCGTCTCGCGGCGTATTTCGAGGTCCCGGTAGAGATTATCTTCGCCACTACCCCCTTCCCGCGGCTCGGTGCCGCCGCTGACCGCATCCAGGATGAGCAGGCCGACGACATCAGTCAACTGCAGCGAGTACGGGCGAGACGCTGGCGCTGACCGGATGACCAGATCATCAGGACGGCCCTGCGGGAACTCAGGATGAAGGAAGCTCACTGAGACGTGCCATGCTACGCAGAGGATGACTACATGATGCGCATCGTTACTGTTAGGTCATACCGGTGAATGCAGACGTGACCGGTATCGATGGCGTCTGGCGGTTCACTCCCCGCGTATTCGCCGACAACAGAGGCTCGTTCCTTGAGTGGTTCCGCTCCGATGAACTGTTCCGCTGCCTGGGGTATCAGCCGGATATCGTGCAAGCCAACTGCTCGGTGTCCCGGCGCGGGGTTGTCCGCGGCGTTCACTTCACGGATGTGCCGCCCGGTCAGGCCAAGTACGTGGCGTGCGTCAGGGGCGCCATCCTCGACGTGGTCGTTGACATCAGGGTTGGCTCTCCCACCTACGGCCAGTGGGAGGCAGCCCGTCTCGACGACGACGACCGTGTTGCCTTGTTCATCACCGAAGGGCTTGGCCACGCCTACCTCGCGCTGACGGACGCCGCCACGGTGATGTACCTCTGCTCGGCGCCGTACGCCCCGGCCCGCGAGCACGGCGTTCATCCGCTGGACCCGGAGATCGGAATCGACTGGCCAGATCCCGGACAGCTGATCCTTTCCGACCGGGATGCCGCCGCCCCCGCGCTCGAGCAGGCGCGGCGGGAAGGGCTACTGCCCGGCTACGCCGCGGTCCAGGCCTACCGAGCCGGGCTTCGCCGCCAGGACGGGGAGCGCTTGGTCCAGGGCTAGCCGCCAGTCCTGGATCGACTCGATCCCGGTGCCGTGCCAGCGGCCGTGACCGAGCACGCTGTAGGCCGGACGCGGTGCGGGCCTGGCCACCGCGGAACTGCCGACCGGCCGGACCCGGCCGGGGTCGGCGCCCAGCCTCGCAAACACCGCCCGGGCAAGCCCGAACCACGTGGTCTCACCCGAGCTCGTCGCATGGTAGACGCCTGGCGGTGCGCCGGATCCAGGCAGGTCCGCGATCCGTTGCGCCACGTCGGCGGTCCAGGTCGGCTGACCGCGCTGGTCATCCACCACGTCGACGGTGTCCCGCTCCTGCTCCAGCCTGATCATGGTGCGGACGAAGTTCGGGCCGTGAGCGCCGTACAGCCAGGCGGTCCGCACCACATAGCCGGTCTCCGGCAACCTGGTGAGGACGGCTCGTTCGCCGGCTAGCTTGGTCCGTCCGTACGCGCTACGCGGCTCAGCCGGATCGTCCTCGGCATACGGCTGCGATCCGGTGCCGCCGAACACGTAATCCGTCGACACCTGGATCAGCACCGCGCCAGTATCGGCGCAGGCAGCGGCCAGGTTGACTGGTCCGGTGGCGTTGACCGCGAACGCATCGTCTTCCCTGGTCTGCGCGTCATCGACGGCGGTCCAGGCCGCACAGTTGACCACGACGTCCGGCCGGTTCCTGGCGACCACGGCGGCGACCCGCCCACGGTCACGCACGTCGAGGTCTGCCCGGCCGGGGCCGATGACCTCCGCACCACGAGCGCGGAGCGCCGCGACCATGTCGCGGCCGAGCATCCCGCCGGCCCCGGCGACGAGCCAGCGGCTCATCCGGCCCACGCCGTAGCCCGCCGTAGCGACTCCCACCAGTCGCGCTTCTCCCGGTACCAGCGCACGGTTTCCTCGATCTCGTTTAGCTGCGCAGACGAGGATGAAAGAGGCTCAACATTTATACGATGGGCCTTACCACTAGCCAAAGCCCGCCTAAACCTGACTATCAGACGTTCCCGCCCCCAACCGCCTCCTGACGATTCCCTTGGCTTGACCACGTGTTAGCTAGGCTTAAGGACGGTCGTTAACCATGGAGGCAGGCCAGTTCGGATTCCAGATGTTCGGGAGAGGTAGCAGTGAAGACCAGAGAGCTATACATCAAGGCGGTCGGTACTTACCTGCCCGAGAACATGACAGATATTAAAGAAGCAAGAAAAACCAAACCAGCCGCTGAATTCGAAGAAGATCTCTTTGATGACGGCGAGTACGTTAGCATCTCCGTTGCCGGTGACACGCCAGCAGTGGACATGGCCGTCCACGCGGCGCGCGATGCTCTGAAAGTAGCCGAGGAACCAGTTCAGATCCTTTTTCACGCGTCAATGGTCCAGCAAGGACCAGAGGGCTGGTCCTCGGCCGGTTACATCCTCCGGGAACTTGGGCTCAGCAACCTTGGCGGCTTTGACATCGTTCAGGGCGCCAACAGCGTACTGGGGGCGCTTGAAATTGCCAGCGGCTGGCTGGCGGTGGTCCCTGACGCGCGTAACGCACTCGTGACCACGGCGCTCAACGCCGGTTCGGCCGAGTTCGACCGCTGGCACAGTGCCGGGACCAGCATCGTGCTCGGTGATGGCGCCGCGGCCATCGTCCTGGGTAAGGGTGGCGGCATCGCCCGTGTCGAAGCCGTCAACTCGTTGATGTTCCCTGAACTGGAAGGCATTCATCGAGGCACACTACCACTATTCGAAAAGGATCTTGGTATCCGCAGGCAGGTTGACCTGTCGGTGCGCTTCAAGGAGTTTGCGCTCACAAACGGATTTGGCCCGATGGATCTCCTCACCCAGATCACGAACATGAATACCGAAGTCGTGCAGCGGTCGCTCAAGGACGCTCAGCTTGAGGCAGGCGATATCGCGAGGGTAATCCACCAGCACGTGGGACCGATGATGATCGATCTTTCCGTCATGCGACCGCTGGGTCTGCCGCTGTCCAAGTCCACCTGGGATTACGGGCAGACGGTCGGTCACGTGGGCTCATGCGACTATCTCCTGTCCCTCGGCTACCTGCTGAACACTGGGCAGCTTTCGGTCGGCGACCACGTCCTGCTGACCGGATGTGCGCCCGGCTTTAACGTGGCCAGCGCCATTCTGACCATAACCGGCGACGGCGCACAGTAGCTCTTCTAGGCCACGCGATCTTCCTGAAGCCACTCGAAAGGAACCAATCCCGTGCGCGTATTGTTCATCCCCTGGGGACAGGCGTCGCATTATCTTTATCAAGTGCCGCTGGCATGGGCGTTCCGCGCCGACGGGGATGAGGTGCGAGTGGTGAGCCAGCCGGGAGCGGCCGACGCGATCAAGCGATCCGGTATGAGCGTCATGGTGGTGGGGGAGTCCTACGACTTCATGCCTGAACTGGCCGCATTCTCCGAAGAGTCGCGCCGCGATATGCAGCGGCTGCAAAGTACTGTTTCCTCTAAGTTCCGCCAGCACAATCCGCAGCCCGGCGATGGAAATAGCGCGCTCGTACCTACCTCACCCATTGATGAGAAAAAGCGCAAGGAGTTCGCCGCTAAGCGGAAGGCAATTATGCAAGCGAAGCTCACTCCGTTCTGCAGGGCGGCGCAGGTGATGGCGGATGATGTCGTGCTGCTGGCCCGCGCGTGGCAGCCGGACCTAGTGGTCAGCGACCCGCTCGTGATGGCCGCCCCGCTGGCCGCCCGGGCAGCCGGGGCGCCCCTGGTGCACCTGCAATGGGGTCCGGCCGTCCAGCGGATGACCGGCCTGTTCCCGTGCAACGGTGTATCGCCCGACCTGTGGCCTGGTGAGCTGCGCGACCTGTACGCCCGCTACGACACCGAGCCCGCCGCCGAACACGCCGCGGCCACCGTGGACCCCTGCCCGGCCTCCTTGCAGTACGACGGCGTGATCCCCAGCCGCATCCCGGCCCGGTTCGTCCCCTACAACGGAACCGGGGACGCCCCCCGCTGGCTGACCGAACCGCCCCGCCGCCCCCGGATCTGCGTGAACTGGGGAACCACCACCACCACGCTGGTTGGTGCGGAAGGCTTCCTGGTCCCGCGCATCCTGGACGCCCTGGCCGGCTTCGACGTCGAGGTCGTCGTCACCATCAGGCCCGCCGACCGCCCCCTTCTCGGCGACGACCTGCCCGGCCAGGTCCGCGTCGCCGAGAACCTCCCCCTCCACCTCCTGCTCCCGTCCTGCGACGCGGTCATCCACCACGGCGGATCGGCCACCATGCTGACCGCCGCGTCCTTCGGGCTGCCCCAGCTGCTCTTGTCCCCCGGAATCGTGGACAATATGGCGAATGGCGAACGGATCGCCGCCACCGGTGCCGGGGTATCGCTCAACTGGGCCGATGCCAGCACCGAGACCATCACCGCCGGGATCAAGACCATCCTTTCCGACGAGACAGTCCGCCAGGCCGCACGCAACCTGCGCGATGAGATCCGCGCCCACCCCGCCCCCGCCGATGTCGCCGCTACCCTCCGCCAGTTCACCACCAGACAACAAGCCGCATAACGATCAAGCCGCCGGACTCAATGAGCCGAAGCAGTGGTTGCTGTTAGTGGAGGTCAGCGACTCCAAGGCTGTCCGCCAGACAAGGGAGAACTGGTTCATGAAGGTGATGTTCATACCCTGGGGCGAGACGTCGCA
>Ga0335074_10001247_pt1 | contig 34757 bp, 27 predicted proteins | sample Lox_Sample_23_FD_206715 | JGI IMG/M metagenome (GOLD analysis project Ga0335074, IMG submission 206715) | Soil microbial communities from Loxahatchee National Wildlife Refuge, Florida, United States - Lox_Sample_2.3 | ecosystem: Environmental > Terrestrial > Soil > Wetlands | place: USA... | reverse complement strand
CCGCCGGTTCCAGCCCCCGGTGATTTTGTGGCATAACCAGCCCTAATTCAACACGATAGTAGTATGAACAGTAAATAATCGACGCCGTCACAATCAGACCGATGAATATCGCCGCAGCGCGCATTCCATTCAAAGCCTGCCCAATTTGACCCAATCTTGCAACAGAATGGCCGCATTTCACCTTCTAAACGTGCCAGATGGGTAAAAAAGGCTCGAACCCTCAAAGATTTCCACAGACAACCTTCGATCTGTGGAAAAACTACTGGTACAACCTTTCCCGAAGTCCTGCATCATATCAAGTAATTAGCAGAGGCTTCCCCAAGATGTCCTTCCAATGAAAGGTAACAACTCTCTCTTGAGGGTTCTTCGGAACCTCTTCCCAAAATCCCCCCTGGTACCCCTTCCTAAAATGCCTCTCGAGCGGGCCTACCGGAAGGTAGGCCCACATGCTCTTTAAAATGTGCGGCCACCTCTTCGGGTCTGCAATAACAGGCCAGTTTCCAGCTTCTAATTAGAATCGAAAAGATGACGCCGTCTTCTTCCAGGTTGGCGAAAAACAATTCTGCTGCCGTCAAAAGAGCGCGGAGCGCTCAACGCGCCGTGCGCCCAGGGAAGAGCCGCCGCTCAGGAACGACCAGAGACGCCCGCTTTGCGTCTGCGACTCGCGATGAGCTCGTTGGGCCTGTACCCGCTCCTCGCCGCTCGGCAATGGGGGTGGGATGGCTCCCGGTCCCTGGTTGGGATCTCTCGTGGCTCTGGAGCGGTTTCAGTACCCGCATTGGCGGCTTGAGCCGAACCTATTGCGCGTCGGATGCGCCCGGCGATCTGAATCTGGGATTCACCGCCGCCGACGATCGCCACGCCGTTACGGAGAACCGGCGCCTCCTGGCCGAAGCTATATCGGGCGATTCTGAAACGCCGCTCGTTACGCTGCGCCAGTTCCATTCCAACCTGATCGTCCATGCCGTCAAAGCCGATGCAGCCCGGGAACGGCCGAGCAAGGCAGATGGGCTCATCGCGTCCGAGCCGGGCTTTCTCATCGCCATTCAAACAGCCGACTGCATTCCGGTCCTGGTGGCTGACCGCAAACAGCGCATCGTTGCCGCATTCCATGCCGGTTGGCGCGGAACCGTCAAACGCATCGTGGAACTGGGCGTGGGACGCATGAGACTTGAATTCGGCTCAAGCCCGCGCCATCTCGTGGCAGCCATTGGCCCCGGTATCGGCGCCTGCTGCTATGCAGTCGGCGAAGAGGTTCTGTCGGAATTCGAATCGCAGTTCTTCTATGCGCGCCAACTGTTTCGCGAGGTCTACGATGCTGATCCCGTGCGAAAGAAGTATCCCATGCTCTTTCTGAACCAGCGCGCTCCGGGCCACGGATCGATCGGGCCGCAGTTGCATCTTGACTTGATCGAAGCCAACCGCAGACAGTTGCTTGCCGCCGGTTTATCGCCCAGGGCAATTCGCACCGTCGGCGGTTGCACGCAGTGCTATTCCGATCTTTTTTTCTCGCACCGCGCCACGCGCGGTCATGCTGGACGAATGATGGCTGCAATCGGGATTTGCAGATGATGAACGATACACGCCATTCGCTCTAGCACAATTGAGTGAGCGGATATTCCGGCGAATCGGCTACGAAGCGCTCGATGCCTCTCCGGGATTCACCAGATCGCGCAGTTCCTTCGATGGCTTGAAGTAGGGAACTTTCTTGGCGGGAACATCCACACGCGCGCCGGTCTTGGGGTTGCGGCCAATGCGGGGATTGCGCTGGCGGATGCGAAACGAACCAAAGCCGCGAATCTCGATCTTGTCGCCGCTTTGCAGGGCGCCAATCACCGAGCCGAAGATGGTTTCGACAATGACTTCTCCGTCGCGCCGGGTTAAATCACCCAAGCTTGTTACCTTCTCCACCAGATCCGCCTTAGTCATCTCACCAGAACCTCCGCACTCAGGATAAAGGGATTTTGCCGATGTGGGCGCGAAAAAGCAAGCCCCTTGTGGGAAATTATCCTTTGCGCATCAGCAATTTGCCCCTCTGGGAGGGCGAAATTGGCCGGCGCCAAACCGGTCCAGCCGGGGTGATCGATTGAGCTTTTCCGCCCGCAAATAGTCGCCGGCTTCCCCAGCCGAACGCCAATTCTCAATCGGGATGCGTATTCCAGGAGCGGAGTTTGGGGTTAGCGCATTCGAGTCCCGCGCGCCATCGAGTGACTCAAATTCATGTAGAGTGGATTTTGGCAACTCCCGCCGATCATGAGCTATCCGCAATACAGCATCGTAATACCCGCATACAACGAGGCCGCCCGTATCACGGCCGCACTGGAGTCCGTGGTGGCCTGCATTCGAAGCCGCGGGTGGTTTGCTGAAGTGGTTGTGGTCAACGACGGGTCGCACGACCAGACAGCGCAGATCGTTCGCGAGTTTGCTGCCAGGTCACCCGAAGTCCGGCTGTTGGAAAACCCCGGAAACCGCGGCAAGGGATACAGCGTGCGTCATGGCATTCTCCAGTCGTACGGCGAAATCGTGATGTTCACCGACGCCGATCTCTCCGCACCGATCGAGGAGGCCGTGGGCTTGTTTGCGGCCATCGCCGCGGGCGCCGATATCGCCATCGGCTCGCGCTGGCTCGAGCGCACCCGCCAGACTATCCGCCAGCCGCTATACCGGCAGTTCTTCGGGCGCTGCTTCAACGGCGTCACGCGGATGATCATGGGCCTTCCCTTCGCCGACACGCAATGCGGTTTCAAAGCTTTCACGCGGGCTGCTGCGCAAACCGTCTTTCAACTGCAAACCATCGAGCGCTGGGGCTTCGATCCCGAGATTCTTTTTATTGCTCTCAAGCGTGGCTACAAGGTCGTTGAGGTTCCGGTCAGCTGGGCGCACGACGAGCGCACCCGCATCAGCTACCTCAAAGACGGCATGCGCATGCTCCAGGACATCGCCATCGTCCGCTGGAACGCGCTCACGGGCCGCTATGCGAAGCCAGTGGAGCGCATTCATCGCGAGGGGTTGGTGAAATAAGACGGCTGCTACCGGCCTCGAGCTGCTGGCTCTTCTCTCCTGGCTCCCGCCAGGTACGGTAAAGGCTTCACAGGCGCAGGCCGCGCCCGCTCCCGCGCTGGCCAGTTAAGCCGTCGCCGTTTTCGCCACCGCCTCCAGCCCGCGCGCTTCAATTTCGAACTCGCGCATCTTGTACTTCTGGATCTTGCCGGAAAGAGTCGCGGGAAACTCCGTGACAAAGCGGACGTGCGCGGGGATCTTGTAGTACGCGATCTGGCCCTCGCAATAGGATCGAACTTCTTCCTCGGTTGCCTCGACGCCGGGCCGCAGCCGCACCCACGCCACCACCACTTCGCCCAGCCGCGCATCGGGGATGCCGATGACCTGCGCTTCAGCCACCTTGGAGAAGGTATAAAGGAACTCCTCGACCTCGCGCGGGTAGATGTTTTCTCCCCCGCGGATGATCACGTCGCGCGAGCGTCCGGTGATGTGGATGCATCCGTCCTCGCGCATGACACCCAGATCTCCCGTCCTGAGCCAACCGTCCGCGTGAATCACCTGCGCCGTTCCCTCGGGATCGCCGTCGTAGCCCTTCATCAGCGCGTAGCCCCGCACGCACACTTCGCCTTGCTGGCCGCACGGCAATGTCTCGCGGCTTTCCAGCGACTCGATCCTGATTTCGGTTTGCGGCATGGCGCGGCCCACGGTATTTACGCGGACGTCAAGCGAATCGCCGGCATCGCTCATCGTGACCACCGGCGATGTTTCCGTCTGCCCGTAGGCAATCACCAGCTCGCCAATGTGCATCTCGCCGAGCACGCGCTTCATCAGCTCAATCGGGCAGGGAGCTCCGCTCATCATGCCGGTGCGCAGGCTTGTCGTGTCATAGCTCGCAAAATCGTTGAGCGCAAACTCCGCCACATACATGGCCGGCACACCGTAAACGCTGGTCGCGCGCTCCTCGTGCACGGCTTTGAGCGTGGCGCGCGCGTCGAAAGTCCAGTTGGGCAGAATAATCGCCGCCCCCGAGTTCACCGCCGACATGGTCCCGATGACGCACCCGTAACAGTGAAACAGCGGCACCGGCACAACAATCTTGTCCTGCTCGGTGTAGTGAAATCCCTGCGCCAGAAACTGTCCGTTGTTCACCACGTTATGATGCGTGAGCATCACGCCCTTGGGCAGCCCCGTCGTTCCGCTGGTGTACTGGATGTTGGCGACCTCGTTAACGTCGACCCTGTCGGGCAGACGGCCCTCGGCATCGAGCAGCGCCGGCCAGTCCGGCGAGTCGAAGTAGATGGTGTGCTGGAGTGCGAGGTCGAGCCCGTGGCGCGCACGTTTCAGAATCTCCTCGTAATCGGCGCGCTTGTCTTTGTGCCAGAGAAAAAGAGCCTTCATCCGCGAGCGGGTCAGTGTGAATTGCAGCTCATGCGAGCGGTAGGCGGGATTCACATTGACCAGCGCGGCGCCGGCTCGCGCGCATCCCATGTGCATCACCACCCACTCAATGCAGTTGGTGGACCACAACCCCACGCGATCGCCGCGGCGAATCCCCAGCGCCCATAACCCCCGCGCCGCCTGATCGGCCGCAGTACTTAGCTCAGCCCAGGTCAGGCGCTTCTCCTGGTGGCGTGAAACCACTGCCGGCCGGTCGGCAAACCGCATCGCCGTGCGCTCAAGCAGTTCGCCGATGCTCAACTCCAGCAGCGGCTTAGCCGGGCCTCGCGCATAGCTCTGGGTGCAGATCTCGTCTCCCACTGGCATCGATCGCCTCATTTTTCAATAGTTTCAGGTCAGTGTACGCCGCGTCTGCGACTGTCCGTGTGATCCAGCCCACACGCCTGGCAGCTGGAAGGTAGTCGAATGCCGGCTCCGCCCCCAATTCACGGGATTTAGGTATCATCAATCCATGAGCGTTGCATCGCCGGTCAGGCCCCCAAAAGGCGATTCCCCACACCGGAGCAACCATCCTTTCCGCACCTATGACCCGCGCCTTGAGCCGATTGCCGCCAAGGTGACGGCCGAAGAACGGCTGAGCGCCGAGGATGGCATGGCGCTCTACGCATCGCGCGATGTTCTGGCCGTGGGCTGGCTGGCGAACCATGTGCGCGAACGGCTCCACGGTGACATTACCTACTTCAACGTGAATCGCCACATCAACCCGACCAACGTTTGCGTGGCCGCGTGCAAGCTGTGCGCCTTCGGCCGAAAGAAAGGCGACCCGGCAGGCTACACGATGGCCCTCGATGAGGCATGGCAGACCGCGGCCTCAGGCTACACCGAAGCGGTGACAGAGTTTCACATTGTTGGCGGCCTGCATCCTGATCTTCCTCTCGAATTTTTCCTCGACCTGATCCGCGGCCTCAAAGAGCGCTTCCCCAAGGTGCACATCAAGGCATTCACCATGGTGGAGATCGCTTTCCTGGCTCGCCGCGCCAAGCTGACCGTGGAAGAAACGCTCCTCAAGCTGCGCGAAGCCGGCGTGGATTCGATGCCTGGCGGCGGAGCCGAAATCTTTGCCTCTCGCGTACGCTCCATCATCTGCGATCACAAAATCGACGGCGAGGAATGGCTCGAAACCGCCCGCGCCGCCCATAAGCTGGGTTTCAAGTCGAACGCAACGATGCTCTACGGCCACATTGAAAACGACTCCGACCGCGTCGACCACCTGCTGAAACTGCGCGCCTTGCAGGACCAAACGGGCGGCTTCCAGACCTTCATTCCGCTGGCCTTTCATCCTGAAAACACGCCGCTCGACCATCTGCCGGTAACGACGGGACTCACCGACATCCGCCAGATCGCCGTGAGCCGTCTGCTGCTCGACAATTTTCCGCACATCAAGGCGTATTGGCAGATGATGACGCCCAAGATCGCGCAGATCGCGCTGCGCTTCGGCGCCGATGACCTCGACGGGACCGTCATCGAAGAAAAAATCTACCACGACGCCGGCGCAACCACACCGCAAGGACTTACCCGCAAAGAGCTATGCCGGCTGATCACGGAGGCCGGGCGCGTTCCTTTCGAGCGCGACACGCTCTACCGGGCGGTAACGCGCAACGAGGAGAGCTTTACGGTTGCCGTGTAGGTCTAGGCGTTGCGCTCTCGAAGCGCTATGCCTTTCGCAAGGAAGCCCGGAAAGACACACTGCGCACTCTGTGTTTGCGCGATTGAACACCCCATCGCCCCGGAATTCAAGCTGGGAGATTGCGATCAAAGTTTGCCTGGGGAAGTTAAGAGTCGATCCCGACGAGCTGATCGAAGAGATGCAGAAGATAGGATTGGACGGGCTGCCCGTCGATGCGCGACATGCCAAAGCAGTCGCAAAGTTACCGCTTCATCATGGAGATCCTTTTCATCGCTTGCTGGTGGCGCAGGCAAGAGCGGAACTTCTGCAACTGATCACCAATGACTCGAAACTTGCTCCCTATTCTGACCTTGTCGTAATGGTTTGAATGGCGGCGAATGTTGCGCCCGCGCGCCGTTCATTCCAGCGACAGCGCCCCGGTTGATTGCTCGCTTCTTGCTCGGCAGCGCGGCGGTCATCGGTCCCGGGTTTGTTCTTATCTGAAGCGCAGAGGCGTTAAGGCAGCTCGCGCACCCAGATATTGCGAAAGCTCATAGGCTCGCTCTTGTCGCCGTGCGCCTGCAGCTTGATGGGCGCGCCATCGAACGCCTTATAGAAAGGCTTTCCGATGTACAGCGTTTGTCCCTTCAGCTCGAAGTGATTCTGCACCAGCACCCCATTGAAGAACACCGTCACATAGGCGGGTGCTTTGAGCGATCCGTCGGGATGAAACAGGGGCGCCGTCCACACCACATCGTAGCTCTGCCACTCGCCCGGCTTCCGCGCTGCGTTCACCAGAGGGATTGACTGCTTATAAATGCTTCCCACCATTCCATTCACATAGGTGGGATTGTTGTACCCGTCCAGCACCTGCAACTCGTAGCCGGCGTCGCCCGGCCCCGTGGAAGCAAGAAAGACGCCGCTGTTTCCGCGCCCCTGGCCCGTTCCCGTAATGTCTGCGGGGATCCGCCACTCGATGTGCAACTGGTAGTTGTGAAAGTGCCTCCGGGTTTCGATATTCCCCGTACTCTTGGCCACGGTCAGCAAGCCGTCGGATACGATCCACTTTGCCGGCGTGTGATCCTGCGCCGACACCCATTCGTCCTCATTCTTTCCATCGAAGAGCACGATGGCGTCAGACGGCGGCGCGCCCGGCGTCTCGCCCGGCGTAACCACGGCAGGCACGGGCTGCCACACCTCCGTCTCCTCCGGTTTAGGCTGTTGCTCCTGCTGTCGCGCCTGCGCGGCAGGCATCGCCACCATTCCAACTCCAACCAAAACCAGAAAGAAAACCCTAGTCGAGATCATGCAGGCGAGTGTACACCCCTATGAGACTTTTCTACCTTCAGTTTCCTCGGGCCGTCGCGGGCGGTTTTTCGTCCGCGGTGAACGTCGTCCACGGGCCGGCGATCATGTCGTGCAGAATCGGCTTTTGCCACGCAAACTCAGGATGCGCGGCAAGAAACGGCCCCGCCTTGAAGTCTTCGCCGCACGGGTGACCGGCGCGGCCGATGAAGCTCAGCTTTGCCGCCATGTCCGAGTCCGTCACTTTGCCCGTCACTGCGCCGCCCGGATTGAACGGCGGATCCTTCCAAACCTTCTCCCCTACAGGCGAGGTATCCTCGTGGCCGCACAGGCTGCGCTTGCCGGCGTCGATGCGATGCTCGTAACTGTCGTAATGGTCTGAGAGGTAAGCTTCGGCCAGCGCTGTATCGAGCCTTCCGTAATGTTCTTTAACAAACTCTTCTGCTCGAATGCGGCGCGCATTCATCGAGCTCTCCGGATTGGCGGGATCGAACCCGGTCGTGTCGACACGGATCAGCTCCGGATCCGCGGCGAAATTGGATGAAACGAAATAGCCGTCCTTCTTCTTTGTGAGGGGCGTCTCGTGCAGGCCCAGCTCGAGGTATGCGATCTCGCCGGTTTTGCGGTCGCCGATGAGCCACGAATTTGCGTAGCCCCCGTTGTTGCCCTTGCGCATGATGGCCACATACTCATCGATTGAAGTGGCGTATTGCATCGCCTTGCGTGAGCGGTCGAACTCGGGAATTCCGTTCACATCAAATCCCTTCATCATGGGCAAAGTGGTTTCGGTGATCATCAGCCCCGCCGCATTTACGCCAAAGTCGTCCTGGCTGGTGATTACGCCCGGCGTCCCGTCCATCAAAATATGCTCGCCCGCCGCCGGCACAATGTCGAAGACCACCGTCCAGCGCTCGCCCTCCGCATAGCTTGTCCAATTGCTGTGCGCAATCACGATTTTGCCGTCTTTGGTCGCTGAACCCGTGGCGATGAACGCGCTGCATCTGCCCTGCGGCAAAGCCTCGGCCATCTTGCCCTGCTTTGCATCCAGCGAAGGAATGTAGTAATCGGAGATTTCGATATACCCGTTCAAAGCCACCACATCCCACAGGTCCAATGCCGAATCCCGCGCACGCAGGCCCTCGGCAATTCCCTTCAACTCCCGCTGATATTCCGCGTCGATGTGCGGCCAAAGGATGTTTTGCGCTGTATCGCGAAAAAAGTTCCAGTCGCGCTTGGCGTGGTGCGGCGCTTCCGTCTGGTAGACCCGGACATTGTCCTCAATCTCGCGTGCCAGCAGGTAGCCATGCTGGAACCCAATCTGCTCCGGCGTTCCCTCCAGATGCGCGTATGTCCACCCGCCCTCGTTGAATTTGTAGCTGCCCTTTAATCTCGGGTCATTCTCATGATCGGCGGCCGCTACGGCAATCGACGCACCAAAAGCCATCGATGCGGTGAGCAAAATGGCAGCAATTCGCATTGATATTTCTCCTCACTCCAATCGCAGTCTGAATCGCGGGAAGCGCCGGAAGTCCGAATGCCTTTCCGGCTTGGCAACGATTCTACTCTCGATTCCCGCTCGCGCCGAAGAAGAATCTACTGCCGCGCCACTTCGCCATTCTTCATGACAAAGCTCACGCGCTCCACCACTGAGATATCGTCAAGCGGATTGCCGGGGACGGCAATAATGTCGGCATAGTAGCCGGGCTTCAACTGGCCGATCTCGTCCTGCCAGGTGAGGATCTTTGCGCCGTTCAGGTAATCGGCCTGCAACGCGGCCAGCGGCGTCATGCCGTATTTCACCATCAGCTCCAGCTCGCGCGCCTGCGTGCCGTGTGGAAAGGGCCCTACATCCGATCCCACGGCAAACGGCACGCCGGCTGCCACCTGGCGGCGGAACTCGTGAATTTTGTAGTCGAGCATGGCGTGTTCGCGCGCGGCCGCTGCCGCGGTGGGCGCGTGGCCGGCAAAGTACTCGAAGATGGTAAAGGTGGGGACGGCAGGAATGTGTTTCTGCTTCATCAGCCGCATGGTCGCGTCGCTGAGCTGCGTGGCGTGATCGATCGACGCTACGCCCGCCTCCGCAGCAAAGCGAGCTCCCGGCTCGCCCTGGCAATGGACGCCAACGTTGGTGTCAAGCCGGGCCGCTTCGGCCACGGCCGCCGCCAACTGCGCCTCTGTGTACTGGTAGGGAGTATGGAAGCTCCAGAACTCCGGATCGCCCGGCTCCTCGCTCACCTCGATCGGCGCGCATACAGGGTCGCCCAGGCACGGCAGGCTTCCGGCGGGCACCATCTCGTCGGGCCCCGTCTCGTAAACCTTGGCGAAGCTCGATCCCTGCTTGTGCTGCTCGCGCATCACCGCAACAATCTCGTCTGCCGTGTTGGCGTAGTCGGCGTTGGAAAGCACGTGCTGCGCAGGATTGAAGTGGTTGGCGTCTTCATGCCCCCCAAGGATGTCGATGGCGTTGCCGCTGATGCGCAGGCGCGGCCCGGGGATAAGTCCCTGATTGATTGCGTCGCGAATCGCGGTATCGGCTGAACCGGCGCCCTCGGTGCCCATGTCGCGCTCGGCGGTAAAGCCGGCCATCAGGTCGGCCTTTGCCGCCTGCTCGGCGAGAAGCGTGCGCCAGGGAACTGACTCCTCCACCGTTTGCAGATCTTCGGCGCCGGGATGCAGAAAGAGGTGCACATGCGCGTCGATCAGCCCGGGCAGTAATGTCGTATCGCCGAGGTCAAGGATCTTTGCGCCCGCGGGATGGTCGACGGAAGTGCCGACGGCCTTGATCCGGTCGCCTTCCACGAGAATCTCGCCAGGCCGCAGGAGGTTGCCCGTATCGACCTCAAGCAGCCGCGCGGCGTGGAGCACGATGGGCGTCGCCACGCCACTCGCCGGCTGCTGCGCCGAAGCCATCGCCGGCGTAAAAACCGCGGCCAACACCGCGCACAAAAGGATAGTTTTCCGATTGAATGATCCACGTTTCATCGCATTGCGCATGCCTAACACTATGCCCCGCCCGGTCAAAAAAGTCGATGGTGAATCGTGCGGCGCCCCAGCCGCACCCCTCGACATTTGACAGCCGCGTGTTTGCCATCGAAGATACTCTAGAACCCCCTGGCGCCGTCACGACGAGCCTCCCGTACTCGTATTTCCCGCTCCATTGGCGCCGCGGCCTCCCGCGCACGGCAGCTGGATGACGAATGTCGCGCCGCGAGATCCTTGCAACGAGTCGCCGTTCTTTGCCGTGATGCTCCCTCCGTGGCGCTCAACAATCGTTTTTGCCGCCCAGAGGCCCAGGCCGGTACCAACATCCTTCTTCGTGGTAAAGAACGGCTCGAAAATGCGTTCGAGGTTTTCGTGCGGAATCCCCGGTCCATTGTCGGTGATAATCACCTCAACCCTGTTCTGATCGCTGCCCGGTGGGGGGTATGCCCTGATGGTGATCGACCCGCCCGGTTCCACCGCGTCGATCGCGTTGGCAATCAGGTTGGATGCCGCCTGGCGAAGTTCGCCTGCCACCCCCAGGATCGGCGGGCATGGGTCGTAGAAGCGCTCCACTCTGACGCCCTTCGCTGCAATCTTGTTTGAGTAAAGCTTCAGAACCGAATCAATCAATGCTCCCACGTCGATGTTCTCAGGCGCTGCCGATTCCCGATAGAATCCAAGCGCCTGCCGCGTAATATGCGCAATGCGATCGAGTTCCTGCTCGGCAAGCGTCAATTGCTGAATAGCATCGGCCGGCATTCCACGCATGTTCTTGGCAATAAAGACCAGGTTCACCACCGCCGCCAGCGGGTTATTGATCTCGTGTGCCACCGTTGCCGAAAGCCTGGCCGCGGCGGCCAGTTTCTCCGTCTTGCGCATCATCTCCTGCGTTTTTCGCTCGGTCGTCACGTCGCGAAACACAAGAACGACGCCGTTCAAATCGCCGCGTTCGTCGCGTATCGGAGCGGCGCTGTCTTCTATGGGAATCAGGTTGCCCTCTCTGTCTTTCAGCACCGTGTGATTCGCCAGACCGACCACCTCGCCAAGCTCCATGACCTTCCTCACAGGGTCCTCCGCTTCCTCACCGGTAAGCTCGCTGAGAATCCGGAAGACCTGCTTGATGGACCTTCCCTGGGCCTGCTGGGCGTTCAACCCCGTCAACTTCTCCGCTTGGCTATTCAAAAATGTCACCATGCCGTCGCGGTCCGTGGCAATCACCGCGTCGCCAATGCTGGTGAGCGTGGTTTTAAAGCGTTGCCTCTCGATCCGCTCTGCGCTCTCGGCGCGCATGGCGCGCTCCACTGCCTCCCGCTGCGAGCGGCTCAGAAGACCCGCTCCAAGCCCCACCAGCACCATCATCAGCATCGCCACCTGATCGTCCCGTCCGTGCACCAGTAACGATCTCGTCGGAGCGGCGAAAAACCACGAGCCTGCCAGCAGGGAGAGGAGCATGGACAGCACGGCGGGACGAAATCCGCCAAACCACGCGGCAAAAATCACTGCGCAAAAATACATCGTGAAGGGAAAATTGGTGCGGCCAATCAGCGGCGTCAACGCTCCCCGCAGCAGCGTAATCGCCACCACTGCCAGTACCGCCGCACCGTACCTTATGAGCCTTGGCCTGCGCCACGCTTCGGGATCCTGACCTGCAAAAGGCTCCAACCCGAACGCGAACACGAACAGCAGCACCAGCGCGCCGGCCACCGTCATCAGCAGCGCAACTCCCGAAGCGGCTTCGCCCTCGGCAGATGCGCGCCCTTTCCTTGCGTCTTCGTTGCGCCGCATCTGGTCACATACCGCGCGAATCGCCTCCATGGTGCGTTTGCCCTCGCCCGTAAGAACAATGGCAAGTGCGGCCTGGGCTCCTTGCGTTCGCCTCAGCTCGATGGTCTGGCGAAGCTCCCCCTCCTTCTGGTTTGCCAGAGAGTTCAGTTCATCGAATTCCCGCATCCCTTCCTGGCTGCCGCCCAGAAGTTCTCTCAGGGTCGCAAGGTCGTTGGGGAGTTCCTCAACGGCTCGATTGAAAGGATCGAGATAGCGGCTCTCGCCCGTGAGCAGAAAACCGCGCTGCCCTGACTCTGCATCCACCAGCGCTGCCTGAACACTGTCGATCGCCGCCAGAATTCCGCGGCTGCGGGCCGCTTCTGCGTTCGCGCGACGGTACTGTTCCCACGTCCTGAACGACACGCCAACAAGCGCCAGAACAACCAGGGAGGCAATGCCGAATGCGATTAGATTGAACGATCGCCGGGACGGCGATGCGCTTTCTTCCATGGCGAAACTCCTCGGGAGGAAAGATGAAAGTGGTCCCGATCTGGATGTTCTGAATTCAGAAAATGAAGGCGCAATCCCCGATTACGCCATCTTCAGCGGCTCTTCCGCTCTGGGAAAGTGTAAGCTTCCCGCTGGATGACCTCAGGCGCCTCAAGGAATCCTAGTACGCCCCAATGCCGGTGAGATGCTGCCCGACGACCAGCGTGTGTATGTCGTGCGTGCCTTCGTAGGTTTTCACCGACTCGAGATTCATGCTGTGGCGCATGATGGGATAGTCTTCAGTCACGCCGTTGGCGCCCAGAATGTCGCGGGCCAGGCGCGCGCACTCCAGCGCCATCCACACGTTATTGCGTTTTGCCATGGAAATATGCTGATGCCCCGCCGTCCCGGCGTCTTTCAGCCTGCCGACCTGCAACGACAGCAGCTGCGCCTTCGAGATTTCGCTTGCCATCCATACCAGCTTCTCCTGCACCAGCTGGTGGCCGGCGATCGGCTGATCGTGAAATTGTTTTCTGGTTTTGGCGTAGATCAGCGCGGTGTTGTAACAGTCCATCGCGGCGCCAATCGCCCCCCAACTGATGCCGTACCGCGCCTGGTTCAGGCACATCAGCGCGCTCTTCAGCCCCGCGGCGCCCGGCAACAGGTTGGCTGCGGGCACGCGCACGTCCTGCAGCGTGAGACCGCTGGTGATCGAGGCGCGCAATGACCACTTGCCGTGAATGTCGTAAGCGCTGAACCCGGGCCGGTCGGCCTCAACAAGGAATCCGCGCACGCTGTCGGCGCCCTCTCCACTGTCGCCCGCCCCCTCCAGTTTGGCCCAGACCACAGCCACATCGGCGATGGAACCGGAAGTGATCCACAGTTTCTCGCCGTTCAGAATGTATTCGCTGCCCTCTTTGCGCGCCCGTGTGGTCATCCCTCCCGGGTTCGAGCCAAAGCCCGGCTCGGTGAGTCCGAAGCAGCCAAGCTTTTCTCCGCTGGCGAGAGCCGGCAGCCACCTGTCTTTCTGCTCGTCTGAGCCAAAGGTGTAAATGGGATACATCACCAGCGCCGATTGCACGCTGACGAAGCTGCGCAGCCCGCTGTCACCGCGCTCCAGCTCCTGCATCACCAGCCCGTACTCCACGTTCGACATCCCCGCGCAGCCGTAGCCTTCCAGATTTGCGCCGTAAAAACCAAGCTCCCCCATCTTGGGAACAAGCTGGCGCGGAAATCTCCCTTCGCGAAAACACTCTTCGATGATGGGAACGATGTTTTGGTCAACGAACTCGCGCGTCGTGCGGCGCACCAGCAATTCTTCTTCACTGAAACTTCCATCAAGACGGAGAAAATCGAAGCCTTGAAACTTGAAGGCCATAGTAGAACTCGCACGCCCGGCGGATAACCGGGACAGATGAGAGTACCACCCCCCACCCCCGGATTCAATTCCGATTAGTGCATCGCTTTCTCGTGGATCACCATCCAGTTGACGCCGAACTTGTCGCGGAACTGGCCGAAACGATGTGCGAAAAATTGTTCGCCCATCTTCATGAAGACCTCCCCGCCTTCGGTCAGGGCGTTGTAAATTCGCTCGGCTTCTTCGTTGCTGTCGACAGAAAGTGAAAGGTAGGCGCTGCGCATGGGCTCGACCCGCGCGCCGTCGCTGGCCATCACCGTCGTGTCGCCCAACGTGAACCGCGCGTGCAGGATGCCGTCCGGTTTGAGGCCCGGCGGCAGGTTCTCTGGCGCTCCTTGCGGATGCATATCGGCGAACGTCGATTTCGAAAGAATCTTCGCGCCGAGATGCTTCACGTAGTAGTCCATCGCTTCTTTGCAGTTTCCGGGGAAGTTCAAGTAGGTGTGTACCTTCATCGTTTCGACCGTCCTTTCGGGGGATTCGATCTTTCACTTGCTTTAAACGGCGGAAGCAACGGTGTAGCGTCGCGCTGCTCCCAGCGGCGATAGGCTTCCGCAATGACCGCCGGGCGATTCTGCGCCATCTGTTCGATGGCGGCGCATGGAACGTCGGTTTCTTCGTAACGCGCGCCCCAGATCAGCAGCTCCAGCAGCGCGGGACCCAGCGCAATGCCCTTTTCCGTAAGCCGGTAGTTGCCGCTGCGGCCGTCGTCCGTGGCCCGCTCCCGCACGAGAATACCGCCCCTCTCCAGTCTGTGCAGCCGTTCGGTCAGGATGTTTGTGGCGATGCCTTCGCCGGAGTGCTGAAATTCGCGAAACGTGCGGCAGCCTCGCACCATCATGTCGCGCACGATGAGCAACGACCATTTATCACCCAGAAGTTCGAGCGCTGCGCTCACCGGGCAACCCGATCGGCGTTGCGCGCTGGATTTCCTGGCCACGCCCGCATCTTAGGCAATTCGCTTGCACTTTGCAAGCGAAACATGCTAACAATGCACCTGCGGCATTTCCCGCGCCCCAAAGCTCCTGCCGCGCGGATCGTCGCCAAATTCTAAAGATTTGCAGGCAGACGTGATGACTTCCTTTGTCGAGTATCCCCGTATCTCGCCCTTTCTCTGGTTCGATGGCAACGCTGAAGAGGCTGTCGAATTCTACATAAGCGTCTTCAAGAACTCTCGCAAGCTGGGCGAGTTTAGGAGCCCGACGGATACTCCGAGCACACCCAAAGGGATGGTGCTCACCGTCTCGTTCGAGCTCGATGGCCTGCGGTTCACTGCTCTCAACGGAGGCCCCGGCTACAAGTTCACCCAGGCGGTTTCTTTTGTTGTGCGGTGCGACAAGCAGGAGGAAGTGGACTATTACTGGGAAAAACTTACGGCCGGCGGAGAGGAAATCGCCTGCGGATGGCTCAAGGATAAATTCGGCCTCTGTTGGCAGATTGTCCCCGCCCGCACCATGGAGCTGCTTCGCCATCCGGGTGCCATGCAAGCGATGATGAAGATGAAGAAGCTCGACATCGCCGAGTTGGAGCGGGCAGCGAAATCTTAATGGCGCGGACCAAATCGGCCGATCACGCCGGCATTTGCCCTCGAGCATACGGAGAATGAAGCGTGAGCGCCAGGAACCTCTTTCAAGCGGAGCGAGTCGATGAGATTAAAGGGCGGCTGCGCCAGCTAACTCCCCGGAATGCGCCGAAATGGGGCAAGATGAATCCGGCTCAGACGTTGGCGCACTGCTCCGCGGGGCTGGAAATGGCCGCCGGCCAGATTCGCCCTCCTCGTGCCCTGATCGGGCGAATCATCGGTCCGGCGGTCAAGCGGGTTGCCATTCGTGACGAAGAACCGATGCGGCGCAATTCGCCAACCGCGAAAGAGCTCGTGGTGACGGGCGAGAGGGACTTTGAAACTGAACGAAAGCGGTTGTGCGGGCTCATTGACAGGTTCGCCGCGAATGGGCCCAAAGGCTGCACCGATCATCCCCATGCCTTCTTCGGGCCATTGACCCCTGACGAGTGGTCGATCCTGATGTACAAACATCTTGACCATCATCTGCGCCAGTTCGGAGTGTGACCTGCCTGTGCGGCGCCTGGCGCTGCCCGCATTCTTCATCGCCATGCGGCGAATCCAATTCCCGCTGCGCCGTGGCGCTCGAGCGCTGCCGCCTTCAGATGAGCGAAGAAAGTGCCGGGAATTTGCAGCTTTCAGAACAGGCAACCATCTGGCTCCCGGTTCGCCTCTAAAAGAACGTTCTCGAGAACGGTGAATTCATTGGGGAGCTGCGGGTGCGATGGAGGAAAAATGGGGCCTGGTCAAGCTGGCGCGACGGTTCATTGTGCCGCTGGCTCAGCGGTATGCTTGGACCAGTTTTTGCGAGATTGGCGCCAGTACGGGCAACACCGCGGATGAAATGCTGGCCCTGCCCGGCATCTCCTATACCATCATCGATCCGTGCTTCGACGCCGACCTCGCTCTGAAATACGCAGACGACACAAGAGTGACAGTGCATAAAGGCAACAGCCTCGACGTTCTTCCAAAACTTGAGCGCGTTTACGACTGCATTCTTATTGACGGCGATCACAATTGGTACACGGTTCTGAACGAATTGCGATTAATCCGGCAGCGTGGCACTCTGCGTCGGGGTGGCATGATCTTTTTTCATGACGTCGAGTGGCCTTACGGACGGCGAGATTTGTATTACCAGCCGCAGACCATACCGCCCGAATACCGCCAGGAATACGAGCGCAAGGGAATCGTTCGAGGGCGCAGCGAACTGGTGGACTCTGGAGGCGCAAACCAACAGTTTTGCAACTGCGTCCGCGAGGGAGGGCCCAGGAACGGTGTGTTAACCGCCATCGAGGACTTCATCCGAGAACATCCCTCCGATTACAACTTCTCGCGGGTCAGGTATGAGTTCGGATTGGGAATTCTTCAATATCGCCGTAACCGGCTATCCGAAGAAGCGTCTTTCAAGCTCATTCAAATGGAGGCAGGGCTGATGAACCTCTACGCCTTGCTGCCTTCGCTGGCGCGCGTCCTCAAACAAACCCTCAGGGAAACATACTGAAACCGACGGAACCGGCGAATTCGCGAGTAGATCAAGGACCAGGACCCCTCTTTTGACGACGACCTCACTCTTTTATCGGCTGGTTCGGCGAGCCGGCGCCGCGTTGCAGGGGCGGCTGGCTTGTTTCGAAACAGCCGTCTCGATGGTGAGGGGCAAAAATGGAATTGAAATTGGCGGCCCGAGCCAGGTATTCCGTCCGGAAAGTCAACTGCTGCCGATTTATGACCAGGTCGGTTCCCTTGACAACTGCGACTTTTCTCGAACCAATACCTGGGCGGAACACACCGATGCCTTCGCGTTCAGTGAAGGACGTATCTCGGGCAACACGATATTCGCAGAAGGATCCGATTTGAGAGCGGTCCCCGACCGCCAGTACGATTTCGTTCTCTCCTCGCACAATCTCGAGCATTTTGCCAACCCGGTCAAGGCGCTCAAAGAGTGGCAGCGAATCTCGCGGCCGCACGGCGGCTTGATACTGGCCCTGCCCAACTATCGCTTCACGTTTGATCATCGCCGCGCGCCGACTCCCGTCGCGCACATGTTCGAGGACTACTCTCGCGGGGCACGGGAGGATGACCTCACCCACCTCGACGAGATTTTGCGCGAGCACGATCGCGCCCTCGATCCGGAATCTGGATCAGCGGAGGAGTTCAGGCTGCGTTCCTTGAACAATTTCCGGAATCGCTGCCTGCACCATCACGTCTTCAACAAGCAGAACGTTTCAGAATTATTGACAGGCATAGGCGCAGAGGTGCTCGCCGTCGAGACGGCGTGGCCGTATCACATCTTTGCGCTCGCCCGGTTCCCCGGGCCGAACCGCGAAGAGCGCATAACAGAAACCTGCGTTACCGCCCAAACGGCCATGATTCACTCGCACGAACACCCATGACCATCCGATCCTGGCAGACCGGGCAAATTGTTCATAAGCGGCGTGACGAGGCCGGTCTTGCAGCGGCTACTCGGGCATGATGTATCCGAGCAGGACTCCTTGGCCCGATTGCCCGCTGCAGTTCCCACCCGTGCTCGCAAAATGATCGTGGCCGCTATAACACTGAAAAAGCGGCAGGAGCGGCAGGTCCGCTTGCGGCTGAGAATAGCCATATCCCTGAACACCGAGGATGCGTTGGCCCTGGCACGCGCTGTCGGTTGACACAAAGTAATCGGTTGAGCCGCTCTTGCATCCGTAAAAAGCCAGAGACGCGCCATTTTGCGGGCTCTCATACAGCGATCCCAGCGTGGATTGCAGCCGGAAGCCTCCCGAGGAATCGATCCAGCCCGTCGTCACTTCGTGCACCGCGGCATTGGCGTATTCGTTCAATTGCAGCAGCGGCTGGCCAGGCGTCCATTCCACTTTACCGATATCCCAATATTCCGGAATTGCTCCGGCGGCCGCGTCACCTGACGACGCATTCCACCCCGGCTTCGGATTCGAAATCGAGGTGAACAACTCAATGGTCGGATAGGAGTCGACATTCACGTTGCCGAACTCGTCACGCAAAAATCCCGCAAGAAAATTCGATTCGTTGCCGGTGCCATTGGTGTCGAAGGAGTGAAGCTGCTGCCATGGGTTTGCTCCGCTCAGCAATGAATCTGCCGGAATGCGATACAGCGTAACGCCCATCTGGCCGCGCTCGGTTCGATTTCCGGTTGTCGCCGGGTCGCGCACATTCATGTTGAAGACCGCGTACCAATACTGCGTCACAGGATCGTAGGCGATATCTCCCCAACTTGCGCCGGGCAGGTTCATTCCGTTCGTCGTCAACGTTCCCACGCGAACAAAGTGGATTCCGTCCGTCGAATCGGCCTCGATGTGTTGCGATCCGGAAGGCCGGTCGTCGTCTTCGTAAAAGAGCCGGATCCCCGCTTTGTGGTCGCTGTTGTACGGCGCAGGCTGGCCCACGCCGTACCAAATCGCAGATGCAGGGACGACTACCGGGGACGGAAGCTTCTTCCAATGGATACCGTCATTGGAAAATGCCACGCCGATGCAGTTGTCCACGCCGGAGTGGAACGCGGTTCCCACGTAGTACATCGCATAGGAGTAGGTCTGGCCGTCGCCCAGCGGATTTTTAAACACGCCGCCCACGACCTGCGGATTGCACACGTAAGCCGAATCCCATGCGCCCGGCGTTTCGCCCAGCACCGTGATGGGCGTCGATGCTTTGCCTGTCGCAGGATCAAGCGTCGCGTACTGGATGGTGTCGCTATTTTGCGAGGGCTTGTCGGGATTCCGTCCTTGCCCGCACCACCAGAATTGCAGCACCCCACTCTTCAGAATGATCGAGGGTGAGTAGTCGTAAACGCCAATTCGGCCCATGACTGCACCGGGCGCGATTCCTGTGAAATGACCGGTGCATCCGGCCAGCATCCACACTGCAATGCCTGCCGGCACTGCGATCAGCAGCCATTGGCAAAGCCGAACGCCGGACAGGCACAGCCGCTTCCCTGAGGTACTTCGAGCGTCACCAGGCAACTCAATCGTTCCTAACTTGAGATCCGATGGCAACAGGAGACTGCGGTCTTTCCCGCGGCTGTCTCGCATCAGCCGCCGGCGTCGTATCTAAGCTCCACAGTCGTTTGACATTGTGCCGAACGAATCCCTGAGTCTCAACCGCGCCTGCAGGGGCTCAGACTCTTTGAGAACGTCGCGGCCCGTCAGACTCGGCTCAAAAAACAAGGGAAAGATGGATGCGATCTTATCACAAAATCGCATCGCCGCCGCGCAACTTTTCGGGCATCTTGCGGCGTGTACTGCTCACCGGGGAACTCAGGACGAACAGCCTTTCACTTCGCTGATATTCTCTCAATCGCGTTCCACGTGATGAAATGACAGAGACACAGGAGCTGCCGGATGAGCAATCGCAGAGATTTTGTAAAAGGGTCGGCTCTGGCCGCAACCGCATGCCTGTTGCCTGCGAATGGGGAAGCGCAACTCGTCGCCCCAGCTATCGGAGCGCCGCAATCAGCGCCCGCTGAAAACGGCTGGTACAACCGGCCCATGCGCTGGGCCCAACTCGCATTTGTTGAAGACGATCCGGGCAATTACGACCAGCAATTCTGGCTGGACTACTTTCGCCGCATTCATGCCGACGCAGCCTGCCTGAGCGCCGGCGGTGTGGTTGCCTTCTATCCCACGCAGCTTCCCTTGCAGCAGCGCAGCGCCTGGCTGGGAGATCGCGATGCCTTCGGCGACCTGGCCGCGGGATGCCGCAAGCTCGGCATGATTGTCGTTGCCCGGACTGACTCCCACGCCTGCTGGCAGAAAGTTTATGACGCCCATCCTGACTGGATCCGCGTCGATGCCGCCGGCAACAAGGTCCGCCATCCCTCCGATCCGCGCTACTGGCAAACATGCGCCCTCGGCCCCTACAACTTCGAGTTCATGACCTCGGTTCACGAAGAGATCATGCGCATCTACCGGCCTGACGGCATCTTTACCAACCGCTGGGCGGGCAGCGGCATGTGCTACTGCGAACATTGCCGCGAGAACTTTCACTCCGCAACCGGCCTCGATCTGCCGCGCACGCTCGATCCGCAGGATCGCGCGAGGCAGCAGTACATTGTCTGGCGCCAGCAGAGGCTCTTCGCCGTTTGGCGCCTATGGAACGAGAAACTGCGCGCCATCAACCCCGGCGCGAGCTACATCGCCAATGCCGGCGGCGGCGCGCTCAGCGATCTCGACATGAAGACCATCGGTGAGCTGGCGCCCACGCTCTTCGCCGACCGGCAAAGTCGTCATGGACTGATGGCCCCTTGGGCCAATGGCAAGAACGGCAAAGAATACCGTTCGACGATGGGCGGCAAAGCCATCGCCGGCATGTTCAGCGTCGGCATCGATGACGAGCATCGCTGGAAGGACTCCGTGCAGAACGGCGATGAAATCCGCATGTGGGCCGCCGACGGCATGGCACAGGGGCTTCGCCCATGGTTTATCAAGTTCAACGCCAAACCCATTGACCGGCGCTGGCTTCCCGTCGTCGAAGAAATCTTCGCGTGGCACTATGCCAACGAGAAATACTTCCGCGATATCAAACCCGTGGCGCGCGTGGGCCTTGTCTACTCCCAGCAAAGCGCGTGGTTCTACGCCGGCGAAGATTCCCGCCAGAAGATCGAAGAGCCAGCCCTTGGCTTCTACCAGGCTCTCATTGAGGCGCGCATTCCCTTCGAGATGGTCAACGACCGCTGCCTCGACGCCGGGAATCTCGCTCCGTTCCGGACGTTGATCCTTCCCAACATCGCCGCGCTTTCTGACGGGCAATGTGCCGGCCTGCGGGAATTCGTGGAGCAGGGCGGCGGCCTTGTCGCCACCTACGAAACATCGCTCTATGACGAGTGGGGAGTGCGGCGGGACAATTTCGGTCTCGCCGGACTTTTTGGAGCATCGTACGCCGGTAAGGTCGAAGAGAGCATGCTGAACTCCTACCTCCGCCTCGAAAAAGAGCCCGCAACAGACGCCTATCACCCGCTGCTCAGGGGATTCGAAGATTCAGGCCGCATCATTAACGCCATCGATCAGGTCGATGCCGCTCCAGCCGGCGCTGACCCATTCACGCCGCTCCGCATCGTGCCCTCGTATCCTGACCTGCCCATGGAGTCCGTCTTCACGCGTCCCGGTGCCACGCATCGCCCCGGGGTGTACCTGCGCCAGGTGGGAAAAGGGCGCGTCGTATATTTTCCCGGCGCGATCGGCCGCACCTTCTGGCAGGTGTTAAGTGTCGATCATGGCAAGCTGCTGCGCAATGCGGTCGACTGGGCAACCAACGAACCGCCTCTGGTCACAGTGCTGGGCAAAGGCGTTCTCGATCTGGCCGTCTGGGAACATAAGGATTTCATGACGGTGCATCTCGTCAATCTCACCAACCCCATGATGCTTAAGGGGCCCGTGCGCGAGATCATTCCTATCTCCAGGCAGGAAGTTTCGCTCCGCATTCCGGCGGGCCGGCGCGTGAGCCGCGTTCAGCTTCTCACTGCGGCCCGTGACATTCCTTTCCGCGCCGCAGGCGACCGGATCGCCTTCGCAGTGCCGTCGATCAACCTGCATGAGGTGGCCGCCGTCGATTTTGCCGCTTAGCCGCCCGGGCCCCGGCAAGCGTCCAACTCAATAATGGCAAGTGCGATTACCGCGCGATTCAGCAAACGATTGCTCTGATATCCTAAGAGGTTTATTCGCGTTGCGATTGGGGGTCGAGGAGGGGCCATGCCGGAACACAGAGGCAGGAAGCATCATCAGGACCGGGTGGCAGAGGCCTTGCGTGTAGAGATCGGCGCCATGATTGAAGGGGAGCTCACCGACCCGCGTATCGATTTTTGCCACGTCAGCGAGGTAGCGCTCAATCCCGGGGGCAAATCGGCACGCGTCTATGTCGCCGTCGACAGTACAGCCAAAGACATCGCCCGGTCCGAGGAGCAGACCATCGCGGGTTTGGAAGCGGCCAAAGGCTACATTCGTCACGAACTCAAAGAACGCATGGGCGTTTGCCGCGTGCCCGACCTGTGTTTTCTTGCCGACCGGTCTGGCCGCTTTCAGGAACGCATTGAAGAACTGATGAGTCGGTCACGCAAGCATCGCGGGGCCACAAAGCGTGCCGAGCAGCAAGGCCGAGTGAACGCAAAGCCCGCTGGAGCGCAGGCCGCTCCACTCACCTAGCCCGATGAACCGCACTTTCCCAGGGGTTGCAATGGACGCATTGCCAGAAGTGGGGGTCAACCTGCGAGTCGGCGGTCCGGCAACGGCTGCGACGGATCCGATGTACGCGATCCTCGATGCGCTGCGCCGCGGCCGGCGCTTCCTCATCTGCTCCCATGCGCAGCCTGACGGCGACGCGCTCGGCTCCATGCTTGCGCTGGGCATTCTGCTTGAACAGATGGGCAAGCGATTTGATCTCGTTTCCGCCGATCGGGTTCCCGCCCACTACCGCCGGTTGCCCGGCGTCGACGCGATCCAGTCGCTGCAACGCGTGCGCGGCCCCTATGATGCCGCAATCCTTCTCGAGTGCGACAGCCTGCAGCGCACCAAGCTCCTCGGTCTCGAAAACTTTTATCAGATCAACATCGATCATCACCTCAGCGGCCAGAGTTTCGCCGACCTCAATTGGATCGATCGCAAAGCAGTGAGCGTCGGCGAGATGGTGCATCGTTTGGCTCTCGCCGCAGGCGCCACGCTTACACCCGAAATGGCGACGTGCTTTTATGTCACCGTGCTCACCGATACTGGCGGTTTTTGTTACGGCGCCGTTCGCGAATCGACATTCGCCTTTGCCCGGGAACTGGTGATGGCGGGGGCCGATCCGATAGCGATCGCGCAGGACGTCTACTTTTCGGCCCCCGCTTCGAAGCTCCTCCTGTTGGGCGCTGCGCTTCGCAGGCTCAACCACGAGGGGCGCCTGGCCTGGTTGTGGGTCACGCACCGCGACATCGTTGATTACCACGCCACCGAGGAAGATTCCGACGGGATCGTGAACTTCGCACTCGGTGTGGAGAGCGTCGAAGCGGCCATCTTCCTTCGCGAGTTGCCTGAAGGCCGATTCCGCGTCAGCCTGCGCAGCAAAGGCTCGGTGAATGTGGCCGCGATCGCCGAAGAACTGGGCGGCGGCGGACACGAGAATTCCGCCGGTTGCACTGTGGATGGTCCCCTGTCCCGCGCCCTCGATGAAATCCTTGCCCGTTTGCGTATCGCTGTACCAGATTGAATCAACGGTTCCCCCTCAACGTACACTTGCGTGCCTGGAATCTGTTAGCCTTGTCCGTGGCGAAACGCTGCCGCGATTGGAGGGCACGGGGAGACACATGGGAGATACGTAATTTAAATCAACTTCTGAGTGCCTTCAAAATCGCTGAACGAAGCTCCGCACTGGCCATTGCAGAGCTTCAGCAGGTCCGGTCCAAATCCCTCATCCGTCCTGCGTGAAACTGAACTGCTCGTCCCGCCGATGGCGGGCTGTCGCGCGCTGTTTGGAGAATTGCCGGAGATGGAATATTCCGCGGAACCGACGGGTCCGGGCTCGCTTGCCCGAGCGCGCTGGAGACTTCCCCGCTGGACCACGATTTACGAAGCGATCATCTTTCTTGCCTTCAGCATCTTCTTCCTCCTTTACGGGCTCACCCCCATTTTCGGTGGTGACGGCCTCGGGCTGGTTGGCGCCGACGAGCCGCGCTACGCGCAGATCGCCCATGAGATGCTGGTCCGCTTCGACTCGGCGCACTCGCTCAAGGAGCGCCTGAGCGCCTGTGTCACGCCGTACCTCTACGGCCGGCCATGGCTTGAGAAACCCGCCCTCTATTATTGGCGCGCCATGTTCCTGTTTCAGGATTTTGGCGTCCACGACTGGAGCGCGCGCCTGCCTTCCACCACATTTGCTTTCATCATGGCGGGCCTCATCTACCTGCACATGCGCCGCTTTCGTCCCGGCGGCCATCTCGATGCTGCGCTCATCACCGTGGCTTGCGCAGGGATTATGGGCTTTGCTCGCGGGGCCTCGACCGATATGCAGATGGCCGCGCCGCTGGCCATCGGCTTGCTCGGCTGGTACGCCTGGTATGAGACAGGCTCCAAATTCTGGCTCTACGACATTTACTTCTTTACCGGACTCGCAACCCTGGCCAAAGGGCCGGTCGCTCCGTTTCTTGCCATTGTCATCATCGCCGCCTTCGCTTTCCTCCGCAAAGAATGGCAAATCCTCTACCGTTCGCTTTGGTGGCCCGGCGTTGTTCTTTATTTTGCCATGGTGCTGCCCTGGTTTATCGCGGTGCAGCATCAGAACCCAACCTTCTTCCGCGAGTTCTTCCTGGAACACAATCTCGAGCGCTTTGCCACCGACCGTTACCAGCACAATCAGCCCTTCTGGTATTACCTGGTCGTCATGGTGCTTGCTCTCATGCCATGGTCCGTGATCGCCGTCCGCGCGCTGGTCGACGGCGTCCAGACCTCGCTCGCTGAGTGGCGCCTGCGCCACTCCCGGGCAGGGAAGCCGTTGCCCACGCGGCCCGGCGACGCTTTTCCTGAGTTTCTGGTGCTGTGGTCGCTCATTCCCGTAGTCTTCTTTTCGTTTTCCCAGTCCAAGCTGCCCGGCTATATTCTTCCAGCCATTCCGCCCATCACCATTCTTACCGGCGATTACCTCTTCCGGCACAGGCGTCCAGGCCTGAATTTTTGGATCCTGCTGGGCCATGCGGTGGTCTGTGGCGCCATGACCATGACGGTCCTGTTATTGCCTTGGTTTGTTTCGCACGGACCACAGATGCCTCCGGTCCGCGCACTGGGCGCGGCAATGTTGGCCGCTGTTGGAGCCGCATTCCTGATCCTCGTCGTCACCCGCGGCTTCGGCGTCGCCAGGTTGCGTCACGCCACATGCTGGATTCTCGTCGTGCTTGTCCTCTTCCTTTACGGCGTCGGGCCGTTCTTCGGCATCCCTGCGATCAACTCAACAAAGCGCGTCATTCATCTTCTCGATCGCACCTATTCGGCGCGCCCCATCGCCCAGCGGATCGCCGAATTCGTGCCCGCCAATGAGACGGTCGCCGTGTTTCGCGTACGGCGCGACGTCGAGTATGGACTGGCGTTTTATCGCAACCACGAAGTAGCCAATTACGAAGAAAGCGGCGTGCCTGACGATGAGCACGTGCTGGTGGTGCGCGCCTACGGCCGCCACGGTGTCGACCTTCACAGCCAGGCTGACCTCGAAGAGTATCTCGAAGGCCGCCATTATGAGCCGCTCTTCAATTGGCCCGAGCAGGGACTCATCGTTTATCTCGTCGGCAGCCGGTGAAGAGATTTCGAGATTGCTTCACCAAAGACTTTTCATCAAGTCGCCATCAGTCCCCCGGGGAGCGCCAATCTCAAGAACGAGAGCACAAGGATTCTGGTCCAGGAACCGCCTTAACCCAAGCAATAACTTGCAGTTGGGTACGCAATCGTGGCAAAGTGACCGGAAGGGCTCTTCCGGTGGTTCACTCCGGCCGAGTCTGCGCCGTTTTCTGTCGCTTCCACGCGGGCCGAACGGATTTCCGCTCCGCTCTTCCCCCGTTCCGGCCTGGCGGCCCGCACTGGGATTAAAGGATGCGCCCATGGCGTGCCTTCGCCATGCCGCCTTAACCTGCAACCCATAGGAGGAATGCGGCCATTGGACTCATCGATCGAAATCCTCGACCTGCGGCACTTTGCGGCGCCGGCGCTTCGCCACGTGCTTGAGGCGGAGGGAGAAATCTGGGAACAGCGGCTGCACTGGGAATATCGCGCCTCAGCGCGCCTCCTCATGCAATACCTCGACAATCATATGCTGCCCGGTTTCGCAGCCATTGCAGCTGGCCAGGTGTTGGGTTACGTCTTCTGCGTCTACGAAGAAACCAAATCCGTGATTGGCGACGTCTTCGCCCTTCCTGATGCTTTTGCCAGCGATGGCCGCCCCCTGCATCAGGCATCAGCCACTGAAGAAACGCTGCTTCGGCACCTTTTTGAGCTGCTGCTCAACTCGCCCCATGTCGATCGCATCGAGTCGCAACTGCTTCTGCATCCGTCTGGATCCTACGCTGCGATCTTCAACGAAGCAGGATTCCAGATCTTTCGCCGCCTCTTCCTTGTGCAGCAGCTTGAGGGCCGCTGGCACGCCCCCCACCCTGAACTGCCGCCCAATCTTGAGCTGCGCGCCTGGCGCGAAACTGACCTGGCGCCCGCCGCGCGCCTCATCTGCGAGTCCTATCGCGGCCATCCCGACAGTCTCATCAACGACCAATACCGTTCCGTACACGGCTCCATGCGTTTTCTCAACAACATCGTCCACTACGCGGGTTGCGGCACCTTCTCCGCGCAAGGTTCGCATGTCGTGGTGGAGCGCGGATCCCGTGAGCTGGTGGCGCTTGTGCTGGGTTCGCGCGTCAGCCCGCAGAGCGGCCATCTCACGCAAGTCTGCGTTCACCCTGCCTTTCGCCGGCAGGGCCTGGCGCGGCTCCTGCTCAATCTCGCCGCATTCCACTTCATGCGCCTCGGCGCGACTGAAATTTCTCTTACCGTGACTGAGGCCAACTCCGGCGCCATTGAGCTCTACCGCGACGAGGGATACACAACCGCGCACACTTTCGACGCCGCCGTGTGGCAGCGCCATGCCGCCAACTGATGCCGCTCAGAACGGCGTCCCGTTCTTCAAGTCCTCCATCAGCGCGCTATATACCCCGGCCATGCAGGCAGCGTCTGAAAAGATCAAGCCCAATTCGCGATTCTTGCCCAGCGAATCTGCGCTGAAATTCTCCGATCCCAGGAAAAGCTTCGCCTGCGCGGCGCCATAATCGGCCAATACGCTCTTCGCGTGAATATAGTAAGCCTTTGAATCGGTAGAAGTGTAAACGGCGATCTTTGCCCCCGCTTGCTTGAGCGGCGTTAATACTGCGTTGTACTGGTTCTCCTGGTTTTCCTCGACCAGCGTGACCGCCACGCCATGTTTCAACGCGGCCTCAAGCGCGTTGGCAATCGTCGTGTCCGAGAACTCCTCCTGCGAGATCAGCAGCGATTGCGTCGCCCCGTTGATGAGAGCCAGCAGCGCGGCGCTCGAATTGGTCGGGCTCCAGACCAGGTTCTCGCCCGTCGGCGGAGTGATCGCCGCATTCTTGAAATCGGAATCGAAAGTCGCTTCAATCGCCGCCACATCCGCGGCATTGTTCGTAATCACCGCAAAATCGCGCGTCGTCGCGTAATCTCCAGGCGTCAGATTCAAGGTCATGATCGCGGAAGCGGCCTGGTCGACCGTAATGGTCTTCTGGTGCGTCACGGCATACGCTGGATTCGCCCAATGCACCCCGACCTTGCCCGCCGAGAGCTCGTTATATGCCGGCGTGTTGGCTGTCTTTTCGTCGTTCTGGTCGAGAATCACGCGCACCGTGATTCCCGCGGCCTGAGCCCTGATCAGCGCGTTGACAACCGTGGAGTCGGTAAGCTCGTACATCGTCATGTCGATCGACTTTGTTGCCGATCCGATCAGGTTGTAGATCGCCGTCAGTCCTTCCTCGGGTTCGGTCAAGAGCGAATAGGTTGTCGCCCCCGGCTGGGCGGTCTCGGCCGAGCGGTGCGCTTCCTCTGAAGGCCTTCCTGCCGGACTCGAAAACTGATGCCGTTCCGGCCTCTCCTGCAGGATATGAGACCCCCGTTCATCGCCAGGCTTTTCAGGTTGCATCAGATCCTCCCTTGGGAAAGAGCTCGTTTCGTTCGCGATTGTACGGCAGTTCGCGAGAAAGAAGGATCAATTTCCGGCGCGCTCGCGCTTGGCTGGAAACGTCGCGAAACGCTCTCCTCAGGACGGTCGAGGCATTGATACACGCCTCCCCGGGTCTTTCCGTCAGTTTCTTGGCGGGCGATGTAACAGGTGCACGGGAACGCCTTCAAACAGGCCCTAAGCAGCGTGCCGCACCGCCCCACTGCTTACGGCTTCGATAATCGTTCGACTGAATGCAGACAGGTCGTCAGGTTTGCGGCTGGTAATGAACTGGCCATCGCTTACCACTTCCTGATCAACCCATTTGGCGCCGCTATTGACAAGATCCGTCTTGATCGACGGCCACGAAGTCACGGTCTTTCCCTTGACCACCCCGGCTTCAACCAGCATCCAGGGTCCGTGGCAGATCGCGGCAACCGGCTTGCCCGAGGCGGCAAATCTCCGCACAAATTCCACCGCTTTCGGATCCATGCGCAAGTGGTCGGGATTCATCACTCCGCCGGGCAGCACCAGCGCATCGTATTCCTGCGGATCGGCTTGATCCAGCGTCTTATCTACCGTTACGCTATCGCCCCATTCCCTGAACTTCCACCCTTTAATCGCCCCGCTCTTGGGAGCAATCACCACGGTGCTCGCACCTGCCTGTTCCAGGGCCCTCCGCGGGTCAGTCAGTTCCACCTGTTCGAATCCGTCTGTTGCGAGAATGGCAATCTTCTTGCCGCTAATATTGGATGGCATATGTATCTCCTGCGGCGTAAGACGCCACGCGCCACACGCAGGTTGCCGGCGTGGCAGATTTACGCTATTCCACACGCGCGAAAGATGTATTCAGATTGCAGCAAAACAAAGGCCGCCCCATCAAGAGGCGGCCATGAATATTTCATTGAGACGGGCGTTACGCCTTGGCGCTCGTCAGTGCGCCCAGATCGGCCGCCATTCTTTCCGTGCTGAAGGCTTCTAAAACATCGCCTTCCTTCACGTCGCTGAAGTTCGCGATGCCGATGCCGCACTCCATGCCGTTGGTCACCTCGCGCGCATCGTCCTTGAAGCGCTTTAGCGAGCCGATCTTGCCTTTGAAGACCTGCTCGCCTTCGCGCATCACGCGCACTTCCGCATCGCGGCGAATCACGCCATCCTGCACGCGGCAACCGGCGATGGTGCCCACCTTGGGAATCTTGAAGATGTTCAGCACCTCCGCCCGCCCCAGGTAATTCTCCTTGAATGCCGGCTCGAGCAGGCCCATCATGGCCAGGTGAATCTCGTCCTGCAGCTCGTAGATGATCGAGTGCAGCCGGATTTCAACATTCTCCTGCTGCGCCAGATCGGCCGCCTTGCGCTCCGGCCGCACGTTGAATCCGATGATGATCGCATTCGAAGCCGTCGCCAGCAGCACATCGCTTTCGGTAATCGATCCGACGCCGGAGTGGATGACCTTGATGCGGACCTTTTCCGTTGACATGCGTACCAGCGAGTCGGCCAGCACTTCCACCGATCCCGTCACGTCGCCCTTGATGATGAGCGGCAGGTCCTTCACGCCCGATTGCTTGATCTGCTCCGACAGTCCTTCGAGCGAAACGCGCGAACTCTTCGCCAGTTGCGCCTCGCGCTCCTTCATCTTGCGGTATTGCGCAATCGATTTGGCTCTGTCGCGGTCGGCAACCACCAGGAAGGTGTCTCCTGCGTCGGGTAAAGACTCGAGACCGAGAACTTCCACGGGCGTCGACGGGCCGGCCTCTTCGAGAGCGCGGCCGCGATCGTCAAAGATGGCGCGAACCTTGCCGAAGGTGTTGCCGACAATGTAGCTTTCGTTCAGGCGCAGCGTTCCATCCTGCACCAGCACAGTGGCCACGGCGCCGCGTCCACGATCGAGCTTGGCTTCCAGCACCGATCCGACAGCATGACGTCCAGGCGTCGCTTTGGGCGCCTTGATGTCGCTTACCAGGCAGATCATCTCCAGCAGCAAGTCAAGATTCTTGCGCTTTTTGGCCGAGACTTCAACGAACACCGTGCCTTCCTGCCCGGCGCCAGCCCACTCTTCGGGAATCAGCCCGCGGTCGGCGAGCTGTTTCTTCACGCGATCAGGATTCGCCTCCGGCTTGTCGATTTTGTTGACGGCCACGATGATCGGCACTTCCGCCGCCTTCGCGTGATCGATCGCCTCGAGCGTTTGCGGCATGACACCGTCGTCGGCCGCCACCACGATGACCACAATGTCAGTTACCTTGGCGCCGCGCGCGCGCATGCGGGTAAACGCCTCGTGGCCGGGCGTATCGAGAAAGACGATCTCGCGTCCTGTCGCCGGCGACCCCTCCTTGGAAAATCTCACCTTGTAGGCGCCAATGTGCTGCGTGATGCCGCCGGCTTCGCCTGCCGCGACGTCCGTCTCGCGAATGGCATCCAGCAGGGAGGTCTTGCCGTGATCCACGTGTCCCATCACCGTGACCACGGGCGCCCGCGCCACCTCCACCATCCCCACATTCTCGACATCGAGAACTTCTTCGATGGTCTGGTTCTCCAGCTCCTCTTCATAGGTGATTACCGTGGCCGCCGCGCCGAACTTCGTAGCCACGTCCTTTACCATCTCCGCGTCGAGCGATTGGTTCACCGTGACGAAGATGTTGCCCATCATGAGCGTCGCGATCAGATCTTTGGCGCGAACATCCAGCTTTTCTGCCAGATCCTTCACGCTGATTCCCTCCGTGACGGTGATCTCGCGCGTGATGGGCACAGGCTCCGTGTTGTACTGCATGCCGCTATAGCGTGGCGGCGGCACAAAGCCCTTCATCGGGCCTTCTTTGGTCTTCGGATACTGCTGCTGGCCGCGTCCACGCCCGCGCGAGCTGGCGCGCTGCGCGCGCGGCGCCGCTTCTGGAGGAGGCACGCCTTGGCCTGGACGTGGACTGCCAAAGCCGGGACGCGGCGCGCCGAAGCCGGGTCGCGCCCCAAATCCAGGTCGCCCGCCAGGAGCGCCGGACGCCGGAAATGCGCCAGCCGAAGCGCGTGTCGGATGCTTGGGACGCGGACCTCCGCCATACGGACCAGGGGCTGCGGCCGTCCGCTGCCCCATTCCTTGAGGACCTCCCGTGGGTCTGCGATCGAAGATCGGCTTGCCGCGCTGTAGACCGGCGCCCGCGCCCGCCGGCGGAGCTGTCGGAGGCACGATTGACGCCTTGTACACCGGCCGCGGACCGGTCTGCGGCATCACCATGCGGCGGGGCGAGGGCACAGGTGTCGCAGGAGCTTTGCTGCGCTCAACAGGTGTTGACTCGGCCGCGATCGCCCGTACGGAAATTGGCGTTTCTGCCGCGGGAGTTCCTGTTCTGTGCTCGGTCGGCTCCTCCACTGGCGGCTCTGCAACAGCGGGGGCTTGCCCCTCGGCAGTTGCCGGCGCAACCGCGGCTGGAGTCTTCACAACCGCTATCTTTTCGCTCCCGCGTGCGGCTTCTTCACGCGGCGCGGGGGCGATCGAAGGCTTGACCGCTGCTCCCGTAGGGGGCGGCGCCACGACCACGACCGGCCGGGCGGCCGCGGCGGTCGCGGGCGGCTTGGCTACGACGGCCCCTGACGGCGGCTTTGATGCGATCGCTGGAGGGGCAGGCGGCGGGGCAATGATCGGCGGTGCGGAACGTGGCTGTGGAACAATCTTGCGCGGCTCTGGGCGCGGCGGCGCAACCGCTGGCCGTGCCGGCACTGGGGGCGCTGCGACCGTTGCGCTCGGCGCCGGCGCCGCTGGCTTTGCCGCTGGAGCGGCCGCAGGCTTGGCTGCAGGGCGATGCGGATGCCGCGCCTCCTCTTCTTCTTCGTGCTTCTTGGCCAGAACTGCCTTCAGCACATCGCCTGGTTTGGAAATGTGCGAGAGATCGATCTTCGGCACAATCGCCGGCGCGGCATGGCGCGTCTGTCCCGACGCCGCGTGCCCTGCCGGCTTCGCATCTTGCGCGAAATGCGCCCGCACCTTCTCAGCCTCGTCCTCCTCCAGCGAACTGGAGTGCGTCTTGCCTCCAGCTACGCCAAGCTCCGGGAGGAGATCGATAATCGCTCGCGGCTTCACTTCCAACTCGCGCGCTAGATCGTTGATACGAACCTTGCTCATCTGCCTCTTTTCAGTACCACTTGCCGCCTATCCGCCTAGTGGGTCATGAGCTACCTCTTGGCAATGGCTGCTTTTCAATTGTCCGTAAAACTTTGTTAAAGTGAGTCCGGCGTACCGCATCTTATGCGCCGTCCTCGCCACTCTTCTTGTCTTCTTCCGCTGCCAGTTCCCGAGCTTCTGCTTCGTCGGCCGGTGAAACATTCTCAACCGCCTGCTCGGCTGCCGTCATATTCTGGTTTTCTTCAGCTTCCTCTACTAGGGCTTCGCCCGCCTCACCTGCAGCAGATAGTGCTTCATCGTCCGCGGCCAGGCTCGCGCCTTCAGCTTCTTCAAGAACCTCGGCCGCGTTTTCCGCTCCGGCCTCTGCTGTCTCCACAACTGCGTCTGCGGTTGCCACTTCCGCCTCGCCCTCTGCAGACTCGCTCTGCGCCGGCGCGCCTTCCTCCCCAGCTTCAAAGTGTCCGAAATAGTGGCGCACTGCCACGGAGATCTTCTCCAGAGTCTTTTCACCGATTCCAGGAATCTCTTCGAGCTGCTCGGGCGTCATATCGGCCAGCGCTTCCACCGTCGTGATGCCCGCTGCAACCAGCTTCTGGATTATGCTTTCGCCCAGTTCGCTCACCTGCTCAATCGGCGTTGTCGGCGCGCCGGCCAGCGCTTGCATCTGCTGCTCGACCTCCTGCCGCTTCTCTTCTTCGCTCTTGATGTCGATCTTCCATCCCAGCAGTTTTGCCGCCAGCCGCACGTTCTGCCCCTTCTTGCCGATGGCCAGAGACAATTGCGTGTCGTCCACAATCACTTCAAGCTGCTTTTCACCGAGATCGGTAATCGAGACGCGGCTCACCTTCGCCGGCTGTAACGCCTTCTCGGCGAAGGTCGTGATCTCATCGCTGTACTCGATGATGTCGATCTTCTCGCCGCGCAGCTCACGAATGATCGACTGCACCCGCATGCCCTTCATGCCCACGCAGGCGCCCACCGGATCGACATCCTTGTCGCGGCTCTGCACCGCGATCTTGGTGCGCTCGCCGGCCTCGCGCGCAATGGCCCTGATGACGACGGTGTTGTCGTAAATCTCGGGAACCTCTGACTGAAAAAGGTTCTGTACCAGCTCCGGAGCCGCACGGGACACAATCACCTGCGGGCCCTTCGCCGCGCGATCCACCTTCAGCAGCACCACGCGCACCCGCTCGCCCACGCTGAACTGCTCAAGCCGCGACTGCTCGCGCTTCGGACACCGCGCCTCGGCCTTGCCCAGGTCGTAGATCACGTCCTGGCCCTCGAGGCGCTTCACGGTCGCGTTCAGTACTTCCTTTTCGCGATGTGCATACTCCTGGAACACCGTGTCGCGTTCCGCCTCGCGCACCTTCTGGAAGATGATCTGCTTCGCCAGCTGAGCGGCGATGCGGCCCAGCGGGCTGGTGTCGCGATAGATGCGAATCTCGCTGCCCACCTCTGCGCCGGGAGCCATCTCGTTGGCCTCGTCCAGCGTGATCTGGTTCACCGGGTCTTCAACCTCTTCGTCATTCGCGACCACCGTCTTGTAAATGTAGGCGGTAATCTCCCCGGTTTCCTTGTTCAGCTCTCCGCGCATGTTTTCCTGGGTCTTGTAGTACTTGCGCGTCGCCAGGGCAATGGCCTCCTCGACCGCGCCGACAACGATGCCGGGGTCGATGCCCTTTTCCTGGCTGAGAAGCTCGATACTCTGATACAAAGCGCTGGTTGCCATACGGCGATTAGCTCCTAGCCTCTAGCTCCTGCCCCTTTCTTGCGGTCGCCGCGTGCTTCGCATTGACCGCTAAAAGCTGGAAGCTAGATGCTGTCTTTCAGATTTCCGGAACCAGTTCTGCCTTCTCAATGTTGCTCAGCGAAAGGCCAATCTGGTTCACGCCCGTTTTGCGGCTCTTGCTGTTCTGTTTCACTGCCGCCAGGTCAATTGTTATCTCTCCGTTCGATGCCGAAGTTCCCGGCCCCGCCACCAATCTCCCTTGCCAATGCCGGTTGTTCCGGATCGGCTCGAAGGTTCGCACCTTCACCAGGCAGCCGACAAACCGGTCGAATTCCTCAGGCCGGCTCAGCTTGCGGTCCAGACCCGGCGAACTCGCCTCCAGCGTGTACTCCGCGCCCGGCACCAGGTCTTCCACATCGAGCAAAACGCCGAAATCCCGGCTGAACACTGCGCAATCTTCGTGCGTCACGCCAGACAGCTGCTCGACCGTCAACCTTCCGTCGCGCAGGCCCTTCGGGACCCCTTCGTCGCCGCCTGCCAGCTTCGCCTTCAACTGCGCTCGGCCTTCGGCATTTTTCTCCAGCGTCACTCTCAACGTGCGCTGCTTCTCTGGCCCGACAAACTCAAGATCCACTACGTCGAGCCCGTGCGAAA
>Ga0335074_10001246_pt1 | contig 34757 bp, 30 predicted proteins | sample Lox_Sample_23_FD_206715 | JGI IMG/M metagenome (GOLD analysis project Ga0335074, IMG submission 206715) | Soil microbial communities from Loxahatchee National Wildlife Refuge, Florida, United States - Lox_Sample_2.3 | ecosystem: Environmental > Terrestrial > Soil > Wetlands | place: USA... | reverse complement strand
CTCGTGCCGCAGCTCGGCCGGCGCAAATGAGCTGCCGGCCGCGCGCCGGCACCGCTCAGCGGGCCTCCCTCGCCGGGCGCGCCTAACGGCTGCGCTGCCGCCAGCCCTGCTGGCCCGAATCACGCTGTCTTGAGCCTTGCGGGTTGCGGCCGCTCTGATGGCGGCCCGCTGCGTGCGGCCGGGCGTCGCGCCGCTCGGCGCTGCGACCGGCGGTGGCGTGGCTCGAGCCGCGGCTCGGGTGCCGCGCCGCCGCGGGCGCCGGGCCGGAGTGCGCCGCGGTCTCGGCAACCTTGAAGGCGGGTGTCTCGAGGATGGGCACGCTGCGCCGGAGCACGCGCTCGATGTCGCGCAGCAGGGCGGTCTCGTCGGAGGAGACGAGTGATACCGCCTGGCCCAGTGCTCCCGCCCGCCCCGTGCGACCGATGCGGTGCACGTAGTCCTCCGGCACGTTCGGCAGCTCGTAGTTCACCACGTACGGCAACTCCTTGATGTCGAGGCCGCGCGCGGCAACCTCGGTGGCGACCAGCGCCGTGATTTGCCCGCGCTTGAACGCCTCGAGCGCCTTGACGCGCGCCGCCTGGCTCTTGTTGCCATGGATGGCGGCGGCACGGACCGCGGCGCCCTCGAGCTGCTGGGTGAGGCGATTCGCGCCGTGCTTGGTGCGCGTGAAGACGAGCACCTGGGGCCAGCCGCCTTCTTGAATCAGGTGCACGAGCAAGTGGCGCTTGTGCTCCTTCTGAACCCGGTAGGCGCGCTGCTCGACGAGCTCGATCGGCGCGTTGCGCGGCGCCACCTGAATCGACAGCGGGTCCACCAGCAGGCGCTCGGCGAGCTCGCGAATCTCGTCGGAGTAGGTTGCGGAGAACAGCAGGTTCTGGCGCCTCGGCGGCAGGAGCTTGATGATGCGCTTGATGTCGCGAATGAAGCCCATGTCGAGCATGCGGTCGGCCTCGTCCAGCACCAGCACCTCGACCTGCGAGAGGTCCGCCGCGCGCTGCTGCGCGAGGTCGAGCAGCCGGCCGGGGGTTGCCACCAGGATGTCGCAGCCGCTCCTGAGCGCGCTGATCTGGGGGTTGATGTTCACGCCGCCGAAGACCTGCAGGACGCGCAGCGGCAGGTACTTGCCATAATCGCGCGCGCTTTGCGCCACTTGCGCGGCGAGCTCGCGGGTGGGCGCGAGCACGAGCGCCCGCGGCGCGCGCCGGCTCGGGGCCGCGTCGGCGGCGAGCCGCTGCAGGATGGGCAATATGAAGCCGGCGGTCTTGCCGGTGCCGGTTTGCGCCCCGGCGAGGACGTCGCGCCCGGCGAGGACGGCGGGAATGGCCTGCATCTGGATGGGCGAGGGCGTGTCGTAGCCTTTGTCAGCGACAGCACGCAGCAATTCGGGCTTGAGCCCGAGATCGGAAAATGACATGAAAAATCCTTGAGTTTGAACTCGCACAGCGCCGCGCGAAGCGTCCGCAGCGGTCAGCAGCGAGAGGGGGTACGGGTACGAGTGCGTCGAAGACGGACCGCGAGCCAAGGCCGGTACTGACCGTACACCGACCTCCAATTGGCTGCGCGCATCGTACAGGGTGTGCTCGCCGCAGTCCAGCAAACCGGCGCCACAATCTGCCCGAATTGCATCACGGCACGTGCCGAATCGGCTCTCAGACTCCTCTGCGTGGATGCAACCGCGGAGGCGATTCGATGCTGCGCGACCTGAAGATCTGGCTCAACCACTTCGAATATCACGCCGAGCACCCGCGCTGCGTGCCCCGAGGGCTCCCCAACGTCCTTGCACCGGCCGAGCGGCGGCTCATTGCCCGTTCCATTGCCACCTTTCAGCTGGGGGAGCAGTCGCCGGGCGGCACCCTCTTGCGAGCGACACGCCGCTTTGCCCAGGCCCACGACGCGCCGGCTCTGCTGCGCATCATGGAGCTGCTCGTGGGCGAGGAGCAGCGCCATGCGGCGCTGCTGCGCACGTTCATGCAGGAGCACGACATTCCGGCAAGGCACCGTGACTGGACCGATTCGATCTTCCGCTGCGCGCGCCGGCTCGCCGGGCTCGAGCTGTACCTGTACGTGCTGATCTGCGCCGAGCTGATCGGCATCGTCTACTACCGCGCCCTCGAGGCCGCGACCGGATGCGAGCGGCTCAAGGTGCTGTGCCGAATGCTCGTGGCCGACGAGCTGGCGCACGTGGGATTTGAATCGCAGCTGCTTCGATCCCTGCCTGCTCGCTCGAGCCCCGCGACGCGGGTCCTCGCTCGCTGGGCGCATCGGGGATTCTTTGCAGGTGCGGCGTGCGTCGTGTGGCTCACGCATGGGGCGGTGCTGCGCGGCGCCGGCTACCGGATGGGAAGCTTCCTGCGCGCTTGCGCCGTCCAGTACCAGTTTCAACTGGAGACTGCGGCAGCCCCCGGCGGCAGCCTGCAGCGCTACACCAGGTCGGGCTGATGAGAGGCGCGCCGATCAGAAGCGCGTGGTGAAGGCACTGAGCCACTCGGGCGTCGCGTTGAGAATCCAGGCCTCGAGGGTCTTGTCCGCGCCGGTGGCGATGAGCAGTCCGAGCGCGAGCATGACCACCCCGAACAGACGTTTGCCGAATTCTCCCGCCCGCAGCAGCCGTCCGCGCGTCTTCAGGAGGGCCGCGCGCGACAGCGAACCGATCGCGATCAAGGGTGCGGCCGCGCCGGCGCCGAACAGCAGCATCAGCAACGCGATTTGCCCCAGGTCCCTGCCCTGGCTGGCGAGGGTGGTCGCGGCGCCGAGAGTGGGTCCGACGCACGGGCTCCACACGAGGCCGAGCAGCGCCCCGACCAGGAACTGTCCCGCAAGACCCTGATAGGTCACGCGCGCGAGCAGCGCGTTGCCCGAGCGGGTCAGAACCCCCGCCGCCCGCGCGAATTGCTCGTTGAGCTTCGGCACGAGCAGGATGAGCCCGAACGCCGCGAGCAGCGCGCCTCCCGCGACACGCAGCGTATCGGGGTCGAATCCGAGCGAGGCGCCGGAGGCCGCGAGCAGCAGTCCGACTGCGGCGTAGGAGAGCGCGAGACCCAGACCGAGGGCCCAGGGGCCGCGCCGGTGCGCGCTCACCGCGGCGGCGATGAGCACCGGGATGAGCGGCAACACGCACGGCGACAGGGTCGACAGTGCGCCTGCGAGCAATCCCAGCCCGTAGGTGGCCGGTCCGAAGTTCACGGCAGCGGCGTCGGCGCGCTCAGGAGAGGGCGTGTCTCAGCAGCGCCGCCAGCCGGTCCTCTTGCGTATCGCCGGTCGATCGCGCAACCTCCTTGCCGTCCTTGAAGACGACGATGGTGCTCTGCTGAGTGACGCCCAAAGCACGTTTCAACGCGGTCGCGGTATCGAAGTTCGCGACATACAGCGTCAGCGGCTTGAAGGCCGGGGATCGGGCGAGCCGCTCGAGCACCGGAGCCTGTGCGCGGCAGGTCGGGCACCAATCGGCGTGGAATACCACGGCGACCGGCTTGCCGGCGGCGCGAGCAGCATCGAACTGCGCCTGATTGTAGGGAACCTCGGCCGCCGAAGCGGCCGTCGAGACCCAGCCGAGCAGGCCGGCGAGCGCGGCGGCAGCAAGGAATTTCATCGGACTCTCCTCATGCTGTATGAGATCACGGTCGGGCTCGAAACGGCCCTCACCAACCAGAAGACCGGGAGAGCGGCCCACATATTGCCGGTTGGCGTGCGCCGGCCCTCTTGCGGAGGTTGCGCATGACCGCTACCAAAGAGCAGATCATCGAGTTCCTGGCGCGCGAGTTCCCCACCAGCAAGTGCCGCGTGGAAGCGCTCGGCGCCTCCTCCGCCACGGTCACTCACGAGGTGGGGCGCGCGGAGCTGCGGCCCGGCGGAACGGTGTTCGGCCCGGTGCTCATGACGGTCGCGGACATGGCGCTGTACGTGGCCCTCCTCGGGGAGATCGGCATCGTTCCGCTCGCCGTCACCACCAATCTCGCCTTCAATTTCTTGCGCCGCCCCGCCGGCGGCAAGTCCATCCGCGGCGTGAGCCGGCTCCTCAAGGTCGGACGCGCGCTCGCCGTCGGGGAGGTGCTCCTTTACTCGGAGGGCACACCCGAGCTGGTCGCACATGCGGTGGGCACCTACTCCATTCCGCCGCGCAGCATCCCCCCCGGTGCGGGGAGTGCTGCATCCCCGGTCCGCTCCTCATGAGGGCCGGAGGTCGCGCATGAAGGTCGAGGAGTACATGGCCCACGACGGCATCGGCCTGGCGCGCCTGGTGCAGCGCGCAGAGCTGACGCCGGCCGAGCTCACCGAGGCGGCGCTCGCGCGCATCGACGAGATCAACGGACCGCTCAACGCCGTCGTCGATCGCTACGATGAGTTGGCGCGGGCTGCGGCGCGTCATTTGCCGCGCAGCGCGCCGCTCTGCGGCGTGCCATTTCTCGCCAAGGACGTGAACATCGAGGTTGCCGGCATGCGTCTGGCTTTCTCGTGCCGATGGCTCAAGGATCTGCCCGCGGCCACGGCCGACTCACCGCTGGCGGCGCGCTGGCGCCGGGCCGGCCTTTCGCTCCTCGGCCGCAGCAACACGCCCGAATTCGCGGGTGAGTTCGTGACCGAGCCCAGCTGGCGCGGGGCGACCGCGAATCCCTGGGACCTCGCGCGAAGCCCGGGCGGCTCGAGCGGCGGCGCCGCCGCCGCGGTTGCCGCGGGCATGGTGCCGATTGCGCATGGCACCGATTCGGGCGGCTCGATTCGCGTACCGGCGGCCGCCTGCGGCCTGGTGGGGCTGAAGCCGAGCCGCGGGTGGGTCCCCACCGGGCCGCATCACGATGAGCTCGCCGGAGGTCTCGATTGCGAGCACGTGCTCACGCGCAGCGTGCGCGACTCGGCGCTCATGCTCGAGCTCACCAGCGGTCCCTGGAGCGGCTCGCGCACCCCGCTGCCGCGCCTTGAGTGCGCCAGTGCGGTCGACGCCGCCGTGCCCGCGCTGCGCATCGCCCTCGTTCTGGCCGCGCCGGGAGCGGCGCCCCTCGACGATGAGATCGGTGCTGCGGTGGAAGGTATCGCGGATCTGTTGAGCCGCGCCGGCCATCGGCTCAGCGCATGCACCTTTCCCGATTCGGCCGACATCGGCGAGCCGGCCGGCGTGCTGTGGCTCACGGCCATCGCCGAGGACATCGATTACCATCGTGCGCGCGTCGGCCGCGCACCCGAGCCGGACGAGCTCGAGGCGCTCACCTGGGCGAGCCTGGCGCTCGGCGAGCGCCGCTCCTGCCTCGAGTACGCGCGCGCGCGCCGTGCGCTCACCCGGGCAACGTGCGACATGGCCGAGCGCTTCGAGGCATTCGACGCGCTGCTGTTGCCGACCACCGCACGCCACGCACCGCTCACCGGCCAGATCGACGGCCGCACGCCGGCTTTCGAGCTGGGCCGCTGGAATGCCCAATCCTACGGCTATGCGCCCTACACCGAGATCTTCAACGTCACCGGTCAACCGGCCATCTCCCTGCCGCTGGGCACATCTCGCACGGGGCTGCCGATCGGCATTCAGCTCGCCGCCCCGCTGGGAGAGGATGCGCGCTTGATTGCGCTCGCAGCCTGGCTGGAACGCGAGCGCCCCTGGGCCGAGCGGCTCACGGCGTTGCGCGGGCGCCTGCGGCGAGGAAAGGCTGGCTGACGATTCCGCTCCTCAGGATCTCGGTGAGCTGCGCGGCGGGCAGGGGCGGCCCGAAGTAGAAGCCCTGACCTTCGGGGCAGCGCCGCGTGCGCAGAAACTCGAGCTGGTCGCGTGTTTGAATGCCCTCGGCGACCACACGCATGTTGAGGCTGCGGCCCATGTCGATCACCGCGCTCACGATGCTGGCATCGTCCGAATCGGTGGTCATGTCGCGCACGAACGACTGGTCGATCTTCAGCGCATCGATCGGGAAGCGCTTCATGTAGCTCAGGCTCGAGTATCCGGTACCGAAGTCATCGAGCGCGATGCTCACGCCGAGCGCCTTGAGCGCACGCAGAATCTCGGCGGTCGATCTCCAGTCCTGCATCATGAAGGTCTCGGTCAGCTCGAGCTCCAGAAAGCGCGGCTCGAGGCGCGAGTGCTCCAGGGTCTGGCGGACGCTGGACAGGAAGTCCTTGGCGCGCAGCTCCACGGCGGAGACGTTGATGGCGACCGAAATGGGAGCAAGGCCGCCGTCCTGCCAGCTGCGCGCCTGCCGGCAGGCGGTATCGAGCGCCCAGCGCCCGATGGGCAGGATCAGGCCGGATTCCTCGGCCACCGGGATGAAGCGCGCCGGCAGCACCGTTCCATGGCGCGGCCGCTGCCAGCGGATCAGCGCCTCGACGCCCGCGACGGCGCCGGTCGCCAGATCGACCTTGGGCTGATAGTTGAGCACGAACTCCTGCCGCGCCACCGCCTGACGCAGATCCGTCTCGACCGATTGCCGCTCGATCGCGTTGGCATTCATGTCGGGCCTGAAGAACTGATAATTGTTGCGGCCGCTGTATTTCGCCTGGTACATGGCGAAGTCGGCATTGCGCAACAGCGTCTCGGCATCGGCCGCGTCGCCCGGATAGGTGGCAATCCCGATGCTCGCGGTGATGCGCAGGTCATGCCCCGCGATGCGATGCGGCGCATCGAGCGCCGCGATGATCTTCTCGGCGCACAGCGCCGCATCGTGCGCATGCACCACGTCCGCGAGCAACACCAGGAACTCATCGCCCCCCTGCCGACTCACGGTGTCGGAGCTGCGCACGCAGCTCTGCAGGCGGTGGGCGACGGATTTCAGCAGCTGGTCTCCGATGGCGTGTCCGAGCGAATCGTTGATGTGCTTGAAGCGATCGAGATCGATGTAGAGCACGGCCACCGAGCATCCGGCGCGGTGCGCCCTCATCATGGCTTGATCGAGCCGATCGCTGAAGAGCGCGCGGTTGGGCACATCGGTGAGGCTGTCGTGCAGGGCGAGGCGCGCGAGCTTGTGCGACAGCTCGCGCGCGGTGGTGACGTCGTGCGCGACCATCACGGCGCCGATCACGCCGCCGTATCGATCGTGGATGGGCGCGGCCGAGGTCTCCACCGCGAGCTCGAGGCCGTCGCGGCGCACCAGCATGCAATCGGCGCCCAGCCCGACGGTTCTGTTCTCGATGATGGCCCTTGCGATCGGCGTCGCGATCGGACTGCGCGTCACCACGTCGATGAGCCGGAACACATCGTCCAGCGCGCGCCCGGAGGCCTGCGCCTGAGTCCAGCCCGTCATGCGCTCGGCGACGATGTTCAGGTAGGTCACCCGGCCCCAGAAATTGGTGCTGACCACGGCGTCGCCGATGGAGTTGAGCGTGACCTGAGCACGCTCCTTCTCCTCGAACAGCGCCTCCGCGTTCTCGACCCGCGACTCCTCGCTCGATTGCAGCGCCAGCTCCGCCGCGCGCCGCCGGCCGACGTCGCGAAATACGATGACCGCGCCCGCGTAAGCGCCTGCCGGGTCGCGGATGGGCGATGCGCTGCATTCGATGGGCACGCGCACGGCGCCGCGATTGAGGAGGGCGGCGTCGCTCGGCAGCTCGATGCGCGCGTGAGCATCGCGCACGCCGTCGAACAGGCCCTGCAGGCTCGCCCCACTGTCAGCGACGATGCGAAATATGCGGCCCAGGGGCTTGCCGAGCGCCTCGGCGAGCGTGCGCCCGGTGATCAGCTCGGCAGCGGGATTGAGATAGCGCACCCGCCCGGAGACATCGACGGTGATGACGGCGTCGGCGACGCTCGCCAGGGCGACTTCCAGGTGCTTGCGCGGATGCTGGCGCCCGAGCGCAGGCTCGCGCGCGATTTGCGCTTGCCCTTCAGCATGGGTGGCCACTCAAGCTCCCTCGCAGCCAGAGCGGCTGACTCGGACGATTCAGACGGGCTCCTGTTACCCGGGTATATCAATTCTGACTCTACGCCCCCGCGGGCGGCGGACCCAGTACGAGGAATGCTCAATCGGGTGTAGGCGCTCACTGATAGGGCCGACTAATCCTTTCCCTGCGCCTCGCGGACAAGATCCACTCGGTGTAGCCGTTGGGCTGCTCGCGGCCCTCGAAGATGAGATCGCAGGCGGCCTGGAAGGCGATGCTGCCGCGGGTGTCGGGACTCATGGGGCGGTACTCGGGATCGTCCGCGTTCTGCCGATCGACCACCGCGGCCATGCGCTCGAGCGCCGCCAGGACCTGCTCGCGGGAGCAGACACCGTGCAGCAGCCAGCTCGCGAGGTGCTGGCTGGAGATCCGCAAGGTGGCACGGTCCTCCATGAGCGCGACGTTGTAGTAATCCGGCACCTTGGAGCAGCCGATGCCGAAGTCGATCCAGCGCACGACGTAGCCGAGAATGCTCTGCACGTTGCCGTTGATCTCCTCCTCGACATCGGCGCGCGTCCAGCCGGGCGCCGCGACCAAGGACGGCGCGAGGAGCTCCTCGAGCGGGATGGCGGATCGCCCGGCCAATTCTCTCTGCACTTGCCGCACATCGACCTGGTGATAATGCAGGGCGTGCAGGGTCGCCGCGGTGGGCGAGGGCACCCAGGCCGTGTTGGCACCGGCGAGCGGATGGGCGATCTTGCTGCGGAGCATGTCCGCCATCCGGTCGGGCATCGCCCACATGCCCTTGCCGATCTGCGCGTGTCCGGGCAGCCCGCAGGCAAGGCCGACCTCGACGTTGCGCCGCTCGTAGGCATCGAGCCAGGCAGCCTTCTTGAGATCGCTCTTGCGCGGCACCGGCGCCGCCTCGATCGAGGTATGGATCTCATCGCCGGTACGATCGAGAAAGCCCGTGTTGATGAACACCACCCGGTCCCGGACGGCGCGAATGCATTCGGCCAGGTTGACGCTGGTGCGGCGCTCCTCATCCATGAGGCCGATCTTCAGCGTGAGCGGCGGCAAGCCGAGGAGCTTCTCCACTTCGGCGAACAGCTCGCCCGCGAACGCCGCCTCCTCGGGACCGTGCATCTTGGGCTTGACGATGTAGATCGATCCCGTGCGCGAGTTGCGGCGTGCGCCGGGTCCGTGCAAATCGTGCAGGGCGATGAGCGAGGTCACGGCCGCGTCGATGAAGGTCTCGGGCACCGGCGCGCCGCCCTGCAGGACGGCGTCGCTCAGCAGGTGATGACCGACGTTGCGCACCAGCATGAGGCTGCGGCCGGGCAGGACGAGCTGCGATCCGGCGGGAGTGCGGTAACGGCGGTCCGGATGCAAGCGCCGCGTGACGGTGCCGCTGCCTTTATCGAAGCGCGCCTCGAGCGTGCCCCGCATCAGGCCGAGCCAGTTGCGATACGCCGCAACTTTCTCCTCGGCCGTCACGGTCGCGACCGAGTCCTCGAGATCCTGGATGGTGGTGACCGCGGATTCGATCACCACATCGCTCAGGCCCGCCGGGTCGCTGCGGCCGATCACATGATCGCGGTCGATGTGCAGCTCGACGTGCAGGCCGTGATGCTGCAGCAGGAGGCGCTGCGGCGCCTCGGGTGGGCCCTGCAAGCCCACCAGCGCGGCGGGGTCGCGCAGGCTCGCGACGCCGTGCTTGAGCGACACCTCGAGTCCGCGAGCGGAAATCCGCAAGGCCTGGGCGTCGCGATAGCTGCCTTCATCCAGGGTGAAATGATCGTCGAGGAAATCGCGCACGAAGCCGATCACGCGCGCGCCGCGCTCGGCGTCGTAGCCCGCCGTGCGGCGCGATGCGGGATCGCGCGCAATCACGTCGGTTCCGTAGAGCGCATCGTACAGGCTCCCCCAGCGGGCGTTCGCGGCGTTCAAGGCATAACGGGCGTTGGTGACCGGCACCACCAGCTGCGGGCCTGCGATCCGTGCGATCTCCGCATCGACATCGGCCGTGCCGACGCGGAAGGGCTGCCCCTGCGGTGCGAGGTAGCCGATCTGCCTGAGGAAACCTCGATAGGCGCCTGCATCGAAGAGCGCGCCCGGATGGCGCTGATGCCATGCGTCGATCTGCGACTGCAGCGCGTCGCGGCGAGCGAGCAGCTCGGCGTTGCGCGGCGCCAGGCGGCGTACCAGTGCGGCGAATCCGCGCCAGAAGGCCTGCGGCTCGATGCCGGTGCCCGGGGCCGCTTCCCGGGCGACGAACTCGTGCAAGCGGTGATCCACATCGATATCGTCGACGCGCGCTCGCGCGCTCACCCGGTCGCTCATGACGCTGCCTCCCTCGGATCCATTGTAGCGGTCCCGCCGCTCACGCCGCCGCGCCGGCACTGCTCGTGCACGGAGCGACGGATGATCTGCGCCAGGCGCAGCGCGCCGGGACCCGCGTAATCGCGATCCGCAAACACCAGATAAAGATCCGCCCAGCGCTCGCCCCCCTCGCGCAGGGGCAGCGCCTTGAGCATGCCGGCCGCCAGCTCGGCCCGCACGGTGTCCTCGGGAAACCAGGCAAAGCCGCAACCCATCGTGGCGGCGTGAATGGAGGTGGCCTTCTGGCTCATGGTCCAGATCTGCTCGGCACCGAGCCAGGTCCCGCCGCGGCGCTGGCTGCCGCTGTCGCGGATCACCAGATGCCGATGCTTGCGCAGATCCTGCAGCGTGAGCTCCCGTCCCAGCCGATGCAGCGGATGGTCGGGGTGCGCGGCGGCGATGAATCGCACGCGCATCAGCGGATCGCCGGCAAAGCCGGGCGGTATGCTCGAGCCGATGGCGAGGTCCACCTTGCGCTCGAGGAGCGATTCCTCGGTACCGCTCAGCACCGTCTCGTAGAGCTCGATGCGCGTGTCGGCGCGCTCCTCCGCGAAGCGCGCCAGGCATTGCAGCAGCAGCCAGGTGGGAAAGATGATCTCGACCGCGAGGCGCAGCTCCGCCTCCCAACCCGCCGCGAGGCTCGCGGCTGCGCTCTCGAGGGCACCGGCCTCATCGAGCAGCGCCTTCGCGCGCCGGTACAGAACCTCCCCCGTCGGTGTCAGATGGGCCTTGCGCCCGATGACCTCGAAGATCTTGACGCCGAGGAGCGACTCCATCTTCTGGACGGCGTAGGTCACCGCGGACTGGCTCTTGTGCAGGGCAGTGGCGGCTTGGGCGTATCCACCGGCGTCGACCACGGCGAGCAGTGAGCGCCATTGCTCCAGCGAAATGCGCGGACTGGACGGCATATATCGATTATATAGATAGATATACCCTATATATTCTGCTTTTTTATCTGTCTGATCAATATATAAAGGCTACAGGAATTTTGTAATCCCGGTCCCGCAGGAGAAACCCATGACCACTTTATTGCAGATCAACGCAAGCATCAGCCATGCAAAAGGGCAGTCGAGCCAGCTGGCGAATCAGTTCGTCAGCGCCTATGTGCAGCGCCATCACGGCACCCGGGTGATCGTGCGCGAGGTCGCGTCGGGCGAGGCGGTGCCGCACCTGAACGGCGAGCGCTTCGGCGCCTTCCTCGCCTCGCCCGAGCAGCGCACGGCCGCGCAGCACGCCGTCATCGCTTACTCCGATGCGCTCATCGGGGAGCTGAAGGAGGCCGACGTCATCGTCATCGGCCTGCCCATGTACAATTTCGGCGTGCCTTCGCAGCTGAAGGCCTATTTCGACCACATTGCGCGCGCCGGCGTGACCTTCAAGTACACGGCGAGCGGGCCGGTGGGTCTGCTGACGGGCAAGAGGGTGTATGTATTCGCTGCGCGCGGCGGGCTGTATGCCGGCACGCCGCTCGACACGCAGACCCGCTACGTGCGCGACTTCCTCGCCTTTCTCGGCATGACCGACGTCGAGTTCGTCTATGCCGAAGGCCTCGCCGTCAGCCCCGACAGCCGCGAGGCGGGCCTTGCCAAGGCTGCGGCCGAGATCGCTCGGCTCGCCGCCTGAGCCACAGCAATCATTCAGCACAGGAGAAATCGTGATGAACATTCGAACCCTGCAGCAGGTCATCGAGTCGGTGCCAACCTCCGACGGCGCCGGGGTCAAGCTGCGGCGCAGCCTGGGCAGCCAGCGCGGTCTGCACGTCGATCCGTTCCTCATGCTCGATGAGTTCTACTCGGACAATCCGGATGATTACATCGCCGGCTTTCCGGCGCATCCGCACCGGGGATTCGAGACGGTGACCTACATGCTCGACGGCCACATGCGCCACGAGGATCATCTCGGCAACCGGGGCGATCTGGGGCCGGGCGATGTGCAATGGATGACCGCGGCGCGCGGCATCATTCACTCGGAGATGCCGCTGCAGACGGAAGGCCGCATGCGCGGATTTCAGCTGTGGCTCAACCTGCCGTCGAAGGACAAGATGAAGCCGGCGCGTTACCGCGACATCCCGGCGCGCGAGATGGCGACGGTCGCGCTGCCCGGCGGCGGGAGGGTCAAGGTGATCGCGGGGACGGTGGAGGTCGGCGCCGAGGCCGTCAGCGGGCCGATCAAGGGCGCCGAGATGAGCACCGATCCGCTCTTCTTCGACCTGCGGCTGCCCGCGGGCGCGCAGTTCAGCGCAGCGGTTCAGCCGGGGCACAGCGCGTTTCTGTACGCCTACGAAGGCAGCGCCGAGGTCGGGCCGCCCGAGGCGGCAAAATCGCTCCCCGAGCGCGCGGCCGGCGTCTTGTCCGATGGCGATCGCATCCGGGTGCGGGCGGGGAAGCAGGGCGCGGGCTTGCTGGTGCTCGCGGCGAAGCCGCTGCGCGAGCCGGTGGTGCAATACGGACCCTTCGTCATGAACACCCGCGAGGAGATCGAGCGTGCGCTCGCCGACTATCGCGACGGACGCCTGGCCGTCGCGTAGGGTCGGGGCGCCGACGGGGCGCGGCGCGAGCGCGCGGCGCCCCGCTCAGCTCAGGCTGGGAAAGCCGCCGGCGATGAGCGAATGCACGCCGTTCCAGCAGATCTGAACGCCGATGCAGAGCAGGATGAAGGCCGACAGGCGCACCACCACGCCCGTGCCCGTCGGGCCGAGCCTGCGCAGGATGACGTCGGCGTAGCGGTAGCAGAAATAAACGCCCAGCGCGACCAGCAGGATGCCGACGGCGTGCGCGACCGCCGTCAGCAGCAGCGGGCGGAACCCCGGCGGCGGGTTGGCGCCAAGGGTCAATGCCACGGAAATCGAGCCGGGACCGACGGTGAGCGGCATGGTCATCGGATAGAAGGCCCGCTGACTCAAGTCCTCGGGGCTGAGCGCCGTCGCGGCGCTGCGATCGACCGCCGGCTGCACATTCGGGCTGTTGAGGAGCTGCCAGCCCACCAGACACACCACGATGCCCCCTGCGACCTGTACCGAAGGGATGGACACGCCGAAGAAGTCGAGCACGTAGGCGCCGATCAGCGCCGAGGCGATGAGCAGCAGGAAGCTGTTGACGGCGACCGCCTTCGCCATGCGGCTGCGCTGGGCATTGGTGAGACCCACGGTCATCGCCAGGTAGATGGGTGCGCCGCCGAGCGGATCGACGATGGGCAGCAGAGCGCCGACCGCCAGCGTGACGATGGAGCCGAAGTGCAGAATCGACGTGAGAATCGGGTGGGCAGGCATGACTCGTGATCCGGGGCGCCGATAGTCTAGCCGTTGCGGCCAGGGAAAGGCGCCCCCGGGCGGGGGTCACACCGGCGGGTGCTCTCCCAGCGGCAATCCGCCCAAGCCGCCGTCGCGCGGAGCCTCGGCCTTGCCGGCGAAGCGCTTGAGCCAGCGCCAGGCGCTGCGCATCATCGTGAGCTTGGGCGAAAGCGGAATATGATTGATGGCGATCTTGCGCACGAACCGGTCGACGGTCCACTCGGCGCTCGATCCGCGCTGGAAGAGAACGGATGAGCCTGCGGCGACGTTGGTGGAAAGCCCGGTGGCGATATCCTTGATGCGCGCATGCCCCTCGATGATGTACACGATCTCATCGACGCAATAGTGCCAGACGAATCGGCCGCGCGTGCATTGCCACTCGTTCACGCTGGCGCAGCGATCCGCGGTCTCGAAGATCGGACAGCCGCTCGCATCCGGCTGTCCCTCGACGATCCAGTCCCGGTTGATCGGCGCGGCGTGCAAGACCCTGTGACCACTCGAGATGATGACTTCGGACTTCAAGCTGATCTCCTCCGCTCGCCGCGCCGCCCTCCTTGATTGTCGGCCTTGATCGAAAATCGCGACGCAATCCGCGTCACGCTTTCACCCAGTCTGGGGCCCAAGCGTGGCGGAGATCGCCAGGAAAATTAATCCGGCTAAACGCACCCACATGCTGTGGGGGAATTCCCACGGCGCTCGCCCGACGTTGCGCGCGTGCCACGCCGTCGCGGCCATCGCGGCGGACCCCCACAGAGCGAACAGGGATTCCCGCAGTGCGCAGGCGCGCCGGCGTGCAGTGACCTACTTCTGCGAGGCGCTCCTGGTCATCTGGCGGAACCACGCCCGATGATGCTTCCATGCCCATCCGAGCGTCACCCAGCCGCGAGTCATGGCGCGGATCGATCCCTTGATCCAGGTCGCCGCATAGATGTGCACGATGATGGAGCAGATCAGCACGAATGCAAAAAAGGCATGCAGGACCGATGCCAGGCGGATCACTGCGATGGGGAAGTACGCCGAGAAGTAGACGCGCCAGATCACGATGCCGGTGAGCAGCAGAACGCCCAGACAGCCGACGATGGTGAAGAAGAGAAGCTTCTGACCGGCGTTGTAGCGCCCGACCTCCGGGACGTTCTCCTCGCGATTGTGGATCACGTCCCCGATCTTCTCGAGCCAGATCCAGTCGCTGCGCTGCAGGTAGTTCTCGGGCCACATCTTGACGGCAAGCAAGCAGAATGCCGCGACCATGAAGATCCCGATGAACGGATGCAAGATCCGCGTCCAGGGTCCGCCGCCGAACAGGTTCGTGAGCCAGAACAGCGCCGGATGAAACAGCGCAAGCCCCGACAAGGCGAGCAGCACGAAGCTGATTGCCACGATCCAATGCTCGATGCGCACTGCCGCGGTGTAGCGCACGATGACGTCGGGCTTGTTCATGGCCTTTTCTCCAGCTCGCGGCGCGCGGCCTGCTCATCGCTCTCGTCGGTCTCGTTCGGGCCGATGCCGACGTAATGCAGGAAACCCACCGCCGCCGTGGCGAACATCGCGAACAGCGCGAGCGGCTTGGCGGCGCCCTTCCACAGTCTCACCATGGGACTTATCTTCGGGTCGCGCGGCAACCCGGCGTACAGGCCCGGTTGATCGGCGTGGTGCAGCACGTACATGACATGGGTTCCGCCGACGCCCGCAGGGTCATAAAGACCCGCCTGGTCGAAGCCGCGCGATTTCAAGTCCTCGATGCGTCCCGCGGCATGCTGCTTCATGTCCTCCTTGGTGCCGAACACGATCGCGCCGGTCGGGCAGGTCTTGACGCAGGCAGGCTCGAGGCCGACGGCGACGCGGTCGGAGCACAGCGTGCATTTGTAAGCCTTGTGGTCTTTCTTCGAGATGCGCGGGATGTCGAACGGACAGCCGGTCACGCAATAGCCGCAGCCGATGCAGTTCTCCTCGTGAAAATCGACGATGCCGTTGGCGTACTGCACGATCGCCCCGGGCGAGGGGCAGGCCTTAAGGCAGCCGGGGTCCTCGCAGTGCATGCAGCCGTCCTTGCGGATGAGCCACTCGAGGTCGCCCTTGGGGTTCTCGTACTCGGTGTAGCGCATCAGCGTCCACGAGGCCTCGGAGAGGTCGTGCGGGTTCTCATAGTGACCGGTGCAGGTACCGATGGCATCGCGCAGGTCGTTCCATTCCATGCAGGCGACCTGGCAGGCCTTGCAGCCGATGCACTTGGTGGTGTCGATGAGCTTCGATACCTGGCCGGTATAGGCGCCGCGGGCCTCGGGCTCGGGAAGCGTGGTCGCCGAGCGGCGGATGATGTCGAGTGATTGCAATGCCATCGCAGCTCTCCTACGCCCTCTCGATCTTCACCAGGAACGCCTTGAATTCCGGCGTCTGCGAATTGGCGTCGCCGACCGAGGGGGTCAGCGTGTTGGTGAGAAATCCGGGCACCGTGACCCCGATGAAGCCCCAGTGCAGCGGCACGCCGACGGTGTGCAGGACCTTGCCGTCCACGTTCATGGGTCGGATGCGCTTGGTCACGACCGCCACCGCGGTGATGTAGCCGCGGTTCGAGGTGACCTTGACGCGCTCGCCGCTGCCGACGCCGATCTCCTTGGCAAGCACCTCGCCGATCTCGACGAATTTCTCAGGCTGAATGATCGCGTTCAGGCGCGCATGCGTGGTCCAAAAATGGAAATGCTCGGTCAGGCGATAGGTGGTTGCGACGTGCGGGAACTCGGCCGCTTTGCCGAGGGTCTTGCGGTCGTCCGGGAACACGCGCGCCGCCGGATTGTTGGTGGCGAGGGGCTGGTGCGGATTCAAGGGGTTGTAGCCGAGCGGCGTCTCGAACGGCTCGTAGTGCTCGGGGAATGGACCTTCGGCCATCGCGGCGCGCGCGAACAGGCGCCCGACACCCTCGGGAAGCATGATGAAGGGGCTCATGCCGGCGTCCGGATTCTCGCCGACCGGATAGTCCGGCACGTCGGCGCCGCTCCAGGCGCTGCCATTCCAGCGGATGAGCTGGCGGCTCGGGTTCCAGGGCTTGCCGGCCGGGTCGCAGGAGGCGCGGTTATACAGCACCCGCCGATTGGCAGGCCAGGCCCAAGCCCAGTTGAGCGTCTGCCCGATCCCCGTCGGGTCCGAGTTGTCGCGCCGCTCCATGAGATTTCCCGTGGGACCCCACGCGCCGCAGAAAATCCAGCAGCCGCACTGCGTGCTGCCGTCATCCCGCAGCTCGGCGAAGCCCGCGAGCTGCTCGCCGGCCTTGCGCGTGATCTTGGCGGGGTCCTTCGGATCGCTGAGATCCTTGAGCGCGTTGCCCGAGTACTCCTTGGCGAGCTCGTCGGGGGAGGGGCTCTCGACCTGCGCGTACTTCCAGGTCAGGTTGAGAATGGGATCCGGGAAGGCACCGCCATCCTTCGCGTACATGGCGCGCATGCGGGTGAAGATTCCCGCCATGATCTCCAGATCGCTCCGGGCCTCGCCGGGCGGATCCGCTCCTTTCCAGTGCCACTGCAGCCAGCGCGCCGAATTGACCAGCGTGCCGTTCTCCTCGGCGAAGCAGCTGGTCGGCAGGCGAAACACCTCGGTCTGGATCTTGCTCGGCTCGACCTCGTTGTGCTCGCCGTAATTGCGCCAGAACTCCGAGGTCTCGGTCGCCAGGGGATCCATGACGATGAGAAACTTGAGCTTCGCGAGCGCCGCCGTCATCTTCGCCTTGTTCGGCGCGGAGGCGAGTGGATTGAAGCCCTGCGCGAGGTAGCCATTCACCTTGCCCTGATTCATCAGCTCATACACCTGCAGCATGTCGTAGAGCTTGTCGAGCTTGGGCAAGTAATCGTAGGCCCAGTTGTTCTGGGCCGTCGCCGCATCGCCCCACCACGCCTTCATCAGGCTGGCGAAGAACTTCGGCGTGTTCTGCCAGTAGCTGAGCTGGTTCGGGCGCAGCGGCTTCAGGGCGCGCGCGGCCATGAACTGGCCGTATTGCTGCTCGTGCTCGCTCGGCAGGGTGATGTACCCCGGCAGCAGGTTGGACAAGAGGCCGAGGTCCGTCAGGCCCTGGATGTTCGAATGTCCGCGCAGCGCGTTCATCCCGCCGCCGGCCACTCCGATGTTGCCGAGCAAGAGCTGCACCATCGCGCCGGTGCGGATCATTTGCGAGCCGGTCGAGTGCTGCGTCCAGCCGAGCGCATACATGATGGTCATGGCGCGCGTCGGCGTCGCCGTCGAGGCGATCATCTCCCAGATGTGCAGCACCCTGTCCTTGGGCGTGCCGCAGACCCGCTCGACCATCTCCGGCGTGTAGCGCGCGTAATGCTGCTTGAGCAGGTTGTAAACGCAGCGCGGATGGCTGAGCGTGGGGTCGACCTTGGCGTAGCCGTCCGCACCGATCTCGTAATCCCAGCTCGACTTGTCATAGGCATGCTTATCGGGGTCGTAGCCCGAATAGATGCCGTCGGTGAACGCGAACTGCTCTTTGACGATGAAGGGTACGTCGGTGTAATTGACGACGTAGTCGCGCTGGATCTTGTCGTTGGTCAGGAGGTAGTTGATCAGGCCGCCGAGGAATGTGATGTCGGTGCCGGACCTGATCGGCGCGTAGTAATCGGCGACGGAAGCCGAGCGCGTGAAACGCGGATCGACGACGATGAGCTTGGCCTTGTTGTGCGCCTTCGCCTCGGTCACCCACTTGAAGCCGCACGGGTGGGCTTCGGCGGCATTGCCGCCCATGATCAGAACGACGTCGGCATTCCTGATGTCGACCCAGTGATTCGTCATCGCTCCACGGCCAAACGTCGGGGCAAGACCTGCCACCGTCGGGCCGTGTCACACACGAGCCTGGTTGTCGAATGCCAGCAGGCCGAGCGAGCGCGCAACTTTCTGTGTCAGGTAGCCGACCTCGTTGCTCGAGGCCGAGGCGGCGAGCATGCCGGTGGTCAGCCAGCGGTTCACCGTCAGCCCCTCCGGGGTCTTCGCCACGAAATTTGCGTCGCGATCCTGCTTCATGAGCTTCGCAATGCGATCGAGGGCCTCATCCCAGGACATGCGCTGCCAGCGGTCAGAGCCCGCAGCGCGGTACTCGGGATACTTGAGACGGCTCTCGCTGTGGATGAAGTCGATCAGCCCGGCGCCCTTCGGGCAGAGCGTGCCGCGATTCACCGGATGATCGGGGTCGCCTTCGATGTGAAAGATGCTCGCGTGCGCGTTCTTGGCGCCATCCCCGAGACCGTACATCAGGATTCCGCAGGCAACCGAACAGTAGGGGCAGGTGTTGCGGGTCTCGGTGGCGCGTGCGAGCTTGAATTCACGCACCTCGGCGAGCGCAGGCTCGGGCGAGAACCCCAGGACCGCGAGACTCGAGCCCACCAGCGACATTGCGCTGACCTTCAAGAACTGGCGCCTAGACAAGTCCGACATGGCTTCCTCCTGGGATGACCGCCGACCGCCCGAGGCCGGAGTTTAATTCCATCCGTCGCGCGAGCACAACAGCGCGCGCGCAAGAACAATCGTGCGGCTCGCGCAGCGGCAATCGCGTGATGAAAAATTTACAATTGCGCGCACGCGCCGGGCGGCGCGGCTTCGGCCCTGCGATCGCGGGCGCCCGACGCCGGGTCAATCGTTGGGTGCTCCGGCGTTGATCCAGGATGCGACCTCGTCGATCTGCGCTTGCGACAGATAGGGTCCGCCGAAGGGCATGCGCGCCCCGGTGATGCCCGCTGCGCCCTCGAGCTTCTCGATGACGTAGCTGTCGGCCGAGTCTCCCGGCAGCTCGCGGCCGAGCCGCCGCCGCCATCCCCGCCGCAGCGTCCTTGAGTGTCAATGACCAGCATCCGCGCAAGTTGCGATCTGCCGTCGTGAGTAGCGGCTCGATGACTTGAGGTTTCGACGCCGCGAGAATTTGTTTGCGCGAGGGAGATTTTGCCGGGCGAGGGAGTTTTCGCTGCGCGAGCAGAATTCGTGGCGCGCGGGCCCGGCGCGGCGCGACCATCGTGGTCAGGAACTTCATGTTCACGCCCACGCGGCTCATGGTGAAGGCTGGCTCGACCGTGACCTGGACGAATCTCGACGATGAGCCGCACACCGTGGTAAGCGATATCGGATTGTTCAAGTCGGGCGCCCTGGATACGAACGAGCGCTTCTCGTTCAAGTTCGACAAGCCCGGCACCTATCGCTTCGCCTGCTCGATCCATCCCCGCATGGTTGGCAGCGTCGTGGTTCAATGAAGCCGTGATGGCGGAAGCTGCGACGGCGGCCTTTGGACCGCTGCCTCTATAGATTCGAGATATAATTGATAAAACATTGTTTTTACTATATATGAACCAGAAAAGTCCTCCCCACGATGTTTCAGATGAAACGCGCGCGTGGCGCGCTGACATCACCCCGCGCCGCGGGGGCTGGAGCATTGCGTCGAGGCGCCGGCCGCAACTGTACGGCGGCGCGCACTGGAACATGGACATACTGATCTACGAGGAAGACCATCTCACACGCGCCTTGCTACAGCAGTGGCTGAGCGAGGCCGGATACTGTGTACACGTCGCGACGCGTTGCAATGCGCAGCCCGCTTCGCGGGCCGACCTCGTCATCGTCAACGTGTACATGCCCAAACAGGCGGGAGCGCAGTGCATACGCATGATCCGCGCTGCTCATCCGGATACCCCCGTCATCGCCATCTCGGCGCAGTTTCGATCCGGCCTATCCGCCGCCGGCGCGACGGCGCAGAGTCTGGACGTTCAGCGAGTCATTGCCAAGCCGCTCGTACGGAGCGATGTGCTCGAGGCGGTGCGCAGTATGACTGGCACACTGGATTAGCGCATGCAGCGCGCCTTCGCCCCCGAGCCAACATCCAGGGGTCGTGTTGGATCGAACACGGGGCAGATCCGGTTCAATCGATTGCAGCTGGGAATCGTCGTGCTCGGCGTGCTCGTCATCCTGGCGTTCGCGGGCTCCTCTGGGTACGATGCCTGGCGATCGTACCGGCGCTCGATCGCCGCGACCCAGCGCGAGATCGGCAACGAGGCGAGCGCGCTGGCCGAGCAGACTTCCTGGACGATCCAGGCGGTCGATCTGCTGCTGCTCGATACGGCGCGGTGGTATCGCGTCGCCAGCGCTGATCTGCCCTCCGAGCGCCTCGACCAGGCACTCTCGATTCGCGCCGCCGCGGTACCGCAGGTGCGGCGGATCGCCGTCATCGACGCCCAGGGCAATCAGCTCCATGCCTCGCGCGAACTGCCCACACCGAGGCCGACGGTGGCGGATCGCTCGTATTTCATCGCACAGCGCGACAGCCCCGACGCGGGCTTGTTCATGAGTGAGCCGCTGGTCACGCGTAGCGAGGGCCGCGTCGCCGTGGTGCTGTCGCGGCGGCTCTCCGACGAGGACGGACGCTTCGCCGGAGTCGTCACCGCGACCCTCGATCTCGACGATCTGAACGAGTTCTATCGAGCCATCAACGTGGGCATGGCCGGAGCGATTCAGCTGCTGCGCGACGACGGCACCCTGCTGGTGCGCAACCCCCCCAGACCGGGGGCGATCGGACAGAAGTTCCCCGCGCTCGCATCGCCGCCGGCAGTAGCGGTCGGCAGATTCTCGAACCCGATCGACGGAAAGCTCGATTTCATCGCCGCGGTTCCCGTCAGGGGCACGCACTTGCGTCTCGTGATGACTCGCGACGCAGCCATCGCGCTGCAACCCTGGCGCGGTGAAACGATCCGGGTGGCCGCGCGTACGCTCATCATCACCCTGCTCGGTGCCTTGACCATCGCCGCGCTCTTGCGCCAGCTGCGGCGGGTCGCCGCGAGCGAGCTTGCGCTACGGCAAAGCGAGGAGCGCTACGCGCTCGCCATGGAAGGGGCGAATGAAGGCCACTGGGACTGGGATGTGACGTCCGACCGGCTGTACTTGTCACCGCGGATGAAGACGCTGGACGGTCAAAGCGCGAACTGGAGCGTGGGGTCGCGCGCGGAGTGGATGCGGCAGATCGTCATGCATCCCGACGATGCGCCGCGCTTCGAGGCGGCGCTCGAGGAACATCTCGCGGGATGCACCGCCCGCTTCGATTGCGAGTACCGCGTACGCCATGCGGGCGGCGACTGGCATTGGATCCTGACGCGCGGCCGATGTTTGCGCGATGCGGCGGGCAAGCCGCTCAGGTGCGTGGGCTCCGCAATCGATATCACCGCCCAGAAGCAGGCGCAGATCGATAAGGAGCAGCTGGAGGCGCAATTGCGGCAGTCGCAGAAGATGGAGGCGATCGGCACGCTGGCGGGCGGCATCGCGCACGACTTCAACAACATACTCGGGGCAATCCTGGGATACGGCGAGCTCGCTCTGCAGGAGTCCGGCGAACAGAGCGCATTGCGACGCTATCTCGACAATGTCATGCACGCGACCGAGCGGGCGAAGATGCTGGTCGAGCGCATTCTCGGATTCAGCCGCAGCGGCCTCGGCGACCGCGAGCCGGTGAACGTTCAATCCGTGATCCTCGAGACCATCGAGCTGCTCGATGCCTCATTACCGGACGGAATCCGACTGGAGAGCAAGATCGATGCAGGCAATGCGGCGGTGATCGGCGACACGACCTACCTGCATCAGGTCGCAATGAATCTGTGCACCAATGCCATCCACGCCATGGAGCAGGGCGGCGTGTTGCGAGTGAGTCTGGAACGTGTCGTGGTGGAGGATACCCGGACTTTGTTCAGGGGTTCGCTCGCGCCGGGAGCATACGTGCGACTGGCCGTTGGCGATACCGGAACCGGCATTGCGCCCGCGGTGCTCGAGCGTATGTTCGATCCCTTCTTCACCACCAAGCAGGTCGGCGAAGGCACCGGGCTCGGTCTGTCTCTCGTGCACGGCATCGTCACCGACCTCGGAGGGGCGATCGAGGTGGCCACCGCGATGGGGAAGGGGACGACGTTCGAGATCTGGCTGCCCATCGCCGGCGAAATCCCCGTCCCGGCCGCCGAGGCCGATGCGGCGCTGCCCAAAGGCAATGGCGAGCTCGTCATGATCGTCGATGACGAGCGTCCCCTGGTTGCGCTCGCCGAGGAGATCGTCGCGCAGATCGGCTACGAGCCCGTGGGCTTCAATTCGTGCACTGCAGCGCTCGAGGCGTTTCGGGCGCAGCCGGACCGGTTCGATGCGATCCTCACCGATGAGGCGATGCCAGAGCTCACCGGCAGCGAGCTGGCACGCGAGGTGAGAAGGCTTCGGCCGGCAATGCCCATCATCTTGATGACCGGCTACGGTGGCGGCAAGCTCATGGACCAAGCGACTGAAATCGGCGTGAATGAGGTGCTGCGCAAGCCCCTGCGCCGGCGAGATCTTGCTGATTCACTCTCTCGCATCCTCGATGGACTCTCGGCGAAGCTTTGAGGTGATCACGATGTCGGAGACCATTGCCGCGCACATATTGGTGATAGACGATGACCCTCAGATCCGCTCCCTGCTCAAGGAGTATCTCTCGGAGAACGGACTGCGCGCGAGCGTTGCCTCGAGCGGCGAGGAGATGTCGAAGCTGCTGAGCGAGGAGGCAATCGATCTCGTGGTCCTGGACTTGCGCCTGGCGGGCGAGGATGGCATGGCGATCGTCAAATCGCTGCGCAGCCAATCATCCATTCCGATCGTCATGCTCACCGGCGTACGCGACGAGGCGGACCGTGTCATGGGCCTGGAGCTAGGGGCCGACGACTATCTCACCAAGCCTTTCAGTCCCCGGGAGCTGCTGGCGCGGATACGAACCGTGCTGCGGCGCTCGAAGGGCGGCACGCCGGGCGCGGTACGCGAGCGACAGATTCGCGCGTACCGCTTCGCGGAGTTCGAGCTCAACTTGCGCACGCGGCGCCTGAAGCGCAGCAACGGCGGTCACGTCGTGTTGACGAATGGCGAATTCAATCTGCTCGCCGCGTTGCTCGCCGCCCCGGAGCGAATTCTGACGCGGGATCAACTCCTGGAGGCGAGCCGGCTATACGACAACGAGGTCTATGACCGCGCCATCGACATCCAGGTGCTGCGGCTGCGACGCAAGATCGAGCGCGATCCCTCGCAGCCTCGGTTCATCGTCACGGAGCGCGGCGCCGGCTACGTCTTCAGCGCCCCGGTCGAGGTCATATATTGAGGCTGCCGCGCCGTGCGTTCGCGGTGATGGCCTTGCTCATCGGTTGCGCGATGAATTCGGCGGCACCCGCGCGGTGCAAGGCGGCGGCCGTTCGCCGTCGATCGCCGGGATCCTCCCACCCACCGCCCAGAGCGCGGATGAGATCGACGCTGGCGCTGAGCTGCAGGGTATCGAGATTGAGCGCCTGCAGCTGGGTCTGCAGGAGCGCGGTCTGCGAGGTGACGACGGTGAGATAGTCGGTCGCGCCTTGTTTGTAGAGCGCCATGGCGAAGTCGAGCGTGCGTTGCGCCGCGTCCACCGCGGCTTTCTCCTCGGCGGCGGCGTCGTGGTAGTGATTGAGCGTCGCGAGACTGTCCTCGACCTGCTGAAAGGCGGTGACGACGGTGCTGCGGTAGTTGGCGGCCGAGGCATCGAACTCGGCCCGCGCCTGGGCGACCTGCGCGCGGCGCAGCCCGCCATCGAAGACGCTCAGCAGTGCGTTCGGTCCGATCGCCCAGAACGAGCTCGGCGCGCTCAGCCAGTTCGAGTAGCGGGTGCTCTGCAAGCCGCCCGTGGCACCCAGGGTAATGGTCGGAAAATACGCCGCACGCGCGACCCCGATGTTGGCATTGGCCGCCATCATGCGCCGCTGCGCGGCCGCGATGTCCGGGCGGCGCTGCAACAAGGTGGCGGGGACGCCGCTCGGAATCTGCGGCAGGGCGACATCGACGATCGCCGGCTTGATCGAGAACGTCGAGGCCGACACGCCGAGGAGGGCCGCGATCGCATGCTCCATGAGCGCGCGCTGCGCGAGGGTCTGCGCCGCCTGGGAGCGGGCGGTATTGAGCTGGGTCTGAGCTTGCGAGACATCGAGGCCGGGGGCGATGCCAGCGCCGTGGCGCTGCTCGGTGAGCTCGAGCGCGCGTGAGTAGGCCGTCACCGTCTCATCGAGGATCTTGCTGTCGCGGTCGAGGCTGCGCAGCTCGATGTAATCATCGACGAGCTGCGCAATGAGCGACAGGCGCGCATTCTCGAGATCCGCGGCGGATGCGGCGGCGTTGGCCTTGGCCGCGGCCACCTCGTTGCGAATCTGGCCCCACAGGTCGAGCTCGTAACTGACGCTCCCGCCGAGCGTGTTGTCATCGTAGTAGCGCGGCGTGGTGGGTGATATGAGCGGCGCATGCACCGATTCTCGGGCGCGCTCGGTGCTGCCGTTGAGACCGAGCGTAGGAAAGAGCCCTGCGCGGGCCTGCTCGGTGAGCGCCTTCGCCTGCGCGTAATCGGCGAGGGCGGCGGCGAGGGTCGGGTTGCCGGCGATCAGCCTCGTCTCGAGCTCATCGAGCTCCCGGCTGTCGTAGAGCGTCCACCAGCTGTCGCGCGGCAAGCGGTCGGCCGGCTGCGCCTGAGTCCAGGGCCCGAGCTCCTTGTAGGCGTTCCCGGCGGGAATGACCGGGGTCTTCAAGGGCGGCGCGAGGGAGCATGCGCCGAGCAGCAACGTCAGCGCGGCGGCGGACGCACGCGCGCCGCGCCAGCGCTCGACTGCGCGCTCAACCCGCGACATGGTCTTTCTTCGCACGGCCGGCGGCTGCGCCAGCTGATCCGGCGTCGGCAACGCGCACCTCATCGCCGTTGCCGACTCCATCGGGTGGATTTTCGATCACCCGGTCGCTTGGCGAGAGCCCGGAGGCGATCTCGACGACCGGGCCCAGATCGCGCTCGAGCGACACAGGCTTGATCACGACGCGGTCGTGCGAGTCCACGGTTGCGATGGACAGTCCCTTGGCGTCGAAGATGAGAGCGCTCGAGGGCACGCTCAGCACGTGCGCAGCGGCGGCGATCTCGAGATGGATGCTGGCGTAGTCGCCGGGCATCATCTCGCCTGCACTGTTGTCGACGATGAGCTCCATGAGGGTCGTGCCCGTGGTCGGAACGACTGCCTGAGCGGAAGCCTCGACGGTTCCGCTGTAGGTCTTGTCGGGATGCTCCGGCACGCGGATCGTGGCCTTGGTGCCTGCAGGCACGCTCGGCACGTAGTTTTGCGGGACGCTCACGTAGACGCGCAGCTTCCTGGTCTCGGAGACCACGAACAGCTCCGCACCGCCGGAGGCGCCCACATTGATGAGCGCGCCGATGTCGGTCTCGCGCGCGGTCACGATGCCGTCGAACGGCGCGATCAGGCGCTTGAAGCCCTCCTCGGCGATGAGCTGCTCGACGTTGGCCTGCGCCGCCTTGACCTGGGCCATATCCGCGTTCCAGGTGAACACGCGCGTGTCGACGTCCTGCTTGGCGACGGCGTCGGTATTGGCGAGCGACTGCCAGCGCTCCGCGGTGATTTGCGCGAGCTTTGCATTCGCCTCAGCGACTCGCAGGCTCGCGCGCGCCTGCATCAGCTGCTGGTCTAGATCGGGAGTGTCGATCACGGCGAGCACCTCGCCTGTCTTCACCCTGCTGCCGATGTCGTGCGTCCAGCTTTTGAGGTACCCGGGAACGCGCGCGTAGATCGGCGCACTGATATAGGCTTGCAGGCGCCCCGGCAGGTCCAAGCCCTCCTGATGCGCGGCCTGGGTCGGGGTCACGAGGGCGACCACCGGCACGGCCTGGGCCTCGGTCAAAGCGCGCAGGCTCGAGTTCTGCGCGGCGCGGGTGCCCAGACCATACGCGACGACGGCGCTGGCAAGGAGCACGAACGCGCCGCCCGCCCGGCGCAGCCGGTGCACGGCCGGCTTGCCGTCGGATCGATCAGGCTGGGACATGGGTCGCTCCTGGAGTTGCGTCCGGCAGAGGCCTTGGACCGTGGTGCCGGTGAATGATGCTGAACATCACGGGGACGAAGAAGAGGGTCGAGACGGTGGCGAAGATGAGCCCGCCGATGACGGCGCGGCCGAGCGGGGCGTTCTGCTCGCCGCCTTCGCCCAGGCCCAGGGCCATCGGCAGCATGCCGATGACCATGGCGAGTGCCGTCATCAAGACCGGGCGCAGGCGCACGAACCCTGCCTCGAGCGCAGCTTGCGTGGCATCGCCGATCTCGGTGAGCTTCTCACGGGCGAAACTGATGACCAGCACGCTGTTCGCGGTGGCCACGCCCATGCACATGATGGCGCCGGTGAGCGCCGGCACCGAGAGCGTGGTGTGCGTCGCAAACAGCATCCACACGATGCCGGCGATGGCCGCCGGGAGCGCCGTGATGATGATGAAGGGATCGGTCCAGGACTGGAAATTGATCACCACCACGAAATAGACCAGCACGATCGCGCCCAGCAGCCCCAACAAGAGCCCCGAGTAGGCGCTGTTCATGGTCGCGGTCTGGCCGACCAGGGCGATGATCGAGCCCTTGGGCTTGTCTTTGCCGTTGCGGGCGATGATCTTCTGGATGTCGCTCGAGACGGCGCCCAGATCGCGCCCCTGGGTGGTGGCGTAGATCTCCACCATCGGGGCAATATTGTATTGCGAGACCACGGCATCGCTGTGAGTTCGATGGATGCTGGCGATGCCGCCGAGCACCGTGGTCGGCGCGCCGGTCGCGTTGACGGGCAGATTCTGCAGCGCCGGCAGCGTATCGATCTGGTATTGCGGGGTCTGCAGGGCGATCGGATAGATGACGCCGTTCTTCTCGTTGAGCCAGTAAGTGGGCGCGACCTGGAGGGAGCTCGCGAGGTTCACGACCAGGCTGTTGGTCACATCGGCCGCGGTCACGCCGGTGTACTGCGCGCGGGTGCGGTCGATGTCTACGTCGAGCGTGGGCAGGGCGGCGGACTGCTGGATGCGCGCATCGGCGACTCCGGTGACATGGCGAACCTGCGTCAGGAGCTTGTTCGCGTAGGCATAGTCCGCCTCGAGGTCGTTGCCGCGGACCTGCAGATCGATGGGCGCAGGCGCGCCGAAGTTGAGGATCTGGCTGACGATATCGGCCGGCAGAAAGGAGAAGGTCATGCCGGGGAAGCGGCGCGGCAGCTCATTGCGCAGGCGGGCGACGTAATCGGCCGTCGGCTTGTGACCCTCGTTGAGCGAGATCTGGATGTCGCCGTCCGACTCGCCGATCGTGCCGGTGTTGTTGTAGATCGTATTGATCGACGAGAGATAGGTGCCGATGTTGTCGACGATGGTCCCGACCTGGGAGGGCGGGATCACCTCGCGGATCGCCTTCTCCACATCGGAGAAGCGCGCCGCGGTCTCCTCGATGCGCATGCCGACGGGCGCGCGCACGTGCAGCAGGATCTGACCGCCGTCGACCTGCGGGAAGAAATTGCGGCCGAGAAACGGCGCGAGCAGATACGAGACCACGATGAAGCCGAGAAATCCCGGAACGAAGACCCGCCGATGCTCGATGGCCAGGCCGAGCATCCCGTGATACGCGGCGCGAAAGCGCGCGAAGCGCTCCTCGAAGCGACGCTGGAAGCGCACCAGAGGATTTCTGGACGGCGCCGGCCCGGATGCGCCGCCGTGCTCGTCGGGGTGGCCGATATGCATGCGCAACAGATATTTCGCGAGCGTGGGCACGAGCGTGCGCGAGAGCAGGAACGAGAACACCATGGCGAACATCACGCTCTCGGCCATGGGCACGAACAGAAAGCGCGCGACGCCGGAGAGGAAGAACATCGGAATGAACACGATGCAGATGCAGAGGAGCGACACGAACGCGGGGATGACGATCTGCGAGGCGCCGTCGATGATGGCGGTTTCCACCTCCTTTCCCTGTTCGAGATGATAGTTGATGCTCTCGATCGTCACCGTCGCCTCATCGACCAGGATGCCGACCGCGAGCGCGAGGCCGCCCAAAGTCATGATGTTGAGCGTCTCGCCGATGGCCGAGAGGGTGGCGATCGCGCCCAGGATCGCGAGCGGAATGGAGGTCGTCACGATCAGCGTGGAGCGCCAGCTGCCCAGGAACAACAGGATCATGAGGCTGGTGAGCGCCGCCGCGATCACCCCTTCGCGTATCACGCCCTCGATGGAGGCGCGCACGAATATCGACTGATCCCCGATGGGCTTGACGTCGAGCGTGTCCGGGAGCGAGGGCTTGATGACCTCGAGCATCTTCTTGATGCCGCTGACGATATCGAGCGTCGAGGTGGTGCCGTTCTTGAACACGCTCAGGAGCACCGAGCGATTGCCGTCGACGTGGACGACGTTGACTTGCACCGCGTTGCCGTTGTGTACGTGCGCGACATCGTGCATGTAGACCATCGCGCCCCGCACGTTCTTGATGGGCAAGTCGCCGAGGTCGGAGATCTTCGATGGCGCATCGTTCAGGTTGATGGTGTATTCGTAGTTGCCGATCTTCTCGGTGCCCGCCGGTGTCACGAGGTTCTGCGCGGCGAGCGCGTTGGCGACGTCCTTACCGGTCAGGCCGCGCGACTGCATGGCGGCCGTGTCGAGGTCGAACATCACCTGGGGGGTCTTGCCGCCGAACGGCCACGGGATGCCCGCGCCCTGCACCGTCACCAGGGGCGGGCGCACGAAGTTCAGGCCGAGATCCGCAAGGTTCTGCTCGGTGAGCCCCTTGCCGGAGAGGGCGAGCTGGATGATGGGCACCGTCGAGGCGCTGTAATTGACGATCAGCGGCGGGGTCGCTCCGGGCGGCATCTGCCTGAGCAAGGTCTGCGAGATCGCGGTGACCTGCGCGTTGGCGGTGGCGATATTGGCCGAGGGGTGAAAGAAGATCTTGACGATGCCGAAGGTCGTATAGGAATTGGCCTCGATGTGCTCGATGTCGTTGACCGTCGTCGTCAAGGCGCGCTCGAAGGGGGTGATGACCCGCCCGGCCATCTGGTCCGGCGGCAAGCCCTGGTACTGCCAGGCAACGCCGATGATCGGGATGTTGATGCTCGGGAAAATGTCGACCGGCATATGTACCGCGGCGAGCGTGCCGATGAGCAAGATCAGCAGCGCCGCCACGATGAACGTGTAGGGCCGGCTCAGCGCGATGCGGACTAGGGCGAGCATGAGCTTGCGGGCAGGGAACCGATCGGCGTGGGCCGATGCTTCAACTGGGTCGCGGGATACATGGGGGGCGAGTTTGGCGGGGTCGAGTCATGCGGCGATTGCAACTCGGGGGTCGGAGTGTTTCATTTGAAATCTCGAGACCGGGCCGGCTGCGGTCAGGAGCAGCCAGGGTCTTGCAAAAAACGAACGATCGTGCTATTTAGTTGGCGATGGGCAAACCAGAGTCCAAGGGAGAGCAAACCCGGCGCACCATTCTTGCGCGTGCGCTCGGCATCGTCAGCGAGGTGGGCTACGAGGGTCTTTCCATCGGCGCTCTTGCGGGACAGACCAAGCTCTCGAAAAGCGGACTGTTCGCGCATTTCAAGTCGAAGGAGGCCCTGCAGCTCGGCGTGATACAGGAAGTGGTCAACCGCTTCACTTTGCGCGTGGTGCAGCCGGCGCTCGCGGCACCGCGCGGCGAGCCGCGCCTGCGCGTGCTGTTCGAGAAAAAGCTGGAATGGATCCGCGGCGAGCAGCAGCAGCGCGGCTGCCTGCTGCAGAAGGCCTCGCTCGAATATCACAACCGCTTGGGACATCCGGTGCGCGAACGCGTGGTGCACGCGCTGCAAGATTGGCATGAGTTTGTGGCACGCTGCGCTCAGGTCGCGATCGACGAAGGACATTTCCGCGCCGACCTGGATGCCGAGCAGTTCTGCTACGAGTTCGAAGGCATTGCGATGATGTATCAACAGATGCAGGGTCTGATGCGCGATGCCGCCGCCGGAGCGCGCGCGCAAAAGGCCTTCGAGTCGCTCTTCGAGCACAGCCGGCGCTCGCTCACCCCACGCCCGCTCAGCCCGCGCTAGCTCAGCGAGCTCACTGCGTTGCGACGCTCACCACCGGCCCCGTCTGAGTTCTGAAAAGGCACGATCGTTCGGTCATAAATTGGGCCATGCGGGCCCGAAGGTTGTCCAAGATGAAGACGCTGCAAAACACCCTGCGGGGCATGACGATGGTGGCAGGCGCGCTGCTTTCGCCGGGCTTCGCCGTCGCGGGTGCTGATATCTCGACCTCGGTGCCTCCGCCGCAGCCTCGTATCGAGCACGAGCCGCCGCACCGCGACGGCTATGTCTGGGCGCCCGGATATTGGGAATGGAGCGGCCGCTTCTTCCATTGGGTATCCGGCACCTGGATACCCGAGCGCCCCAGAGCCCACTGGGTGGCGGATCATTGGGAGCAGGTCGGTGATCACTGGCACTACCTGCGGGGGCATTGGGAGCAGTAGCCGAGCATTCATCGCGCAGCGCCCGATGGATGCGCTCGCGCCCGATGGATGCGCTCGCGCCCGATGGATGCGCTCGCGCTCGATGGTGCGCTCGCCGGACTTGCGGGACTGTAAGCTACAATCAGTCGAACGGAGGTGATTGCATGACTCGCCGGCTCATCAGCTCTGGCTCCACGTTCGAGAGCGACGTCGCCTATTCGAGGGCGGTGGTCGACGGCGAATGGGTCTTCCTCGCGGGCACGACGGGCTTCGACTACGCGACCATGTCGCTCGCCGAGGACGTGGTCGAGCAAACCGAACAGGCCTTTCGAAACATCGAGTCCGCGCTGCGCCAGGCGGGCTCCAGCTTGGCCGACGTCGTGCGCGTGACCTACATACTTCCCGACGCCAGCGAGTTTCCGCGCTGCTGGCCCACGCTGCGCAAGTACTTCGGAGAGATCCGGCCGGCGGCAACCATGATCAGCGCGGGGCTGGTGGACAAGAGGCTGCGGATCGAAATCGAGGTGACGGCGCGTGTGAGGAGTTGACGGCCCCTGCCGCGCGCGGCGAGGGCGATGATACGATCGTGGCGATGCCGTTTGTCGATGCAAAATCGATTGAGCTGATCCCTCACCCTTCGACGCCGGGCGGCGCGGTGCGCGCGCTCGGGGTGCAGTTGCGAGCGCAGGGCCCCGATGTGCTCATGTTGCGCTACTCGCTGCGCGCGGCCATGGCGCGCTTGCGCGTGCCGCCACCCCGCGCGGGGGGTGCGGGGGCGCGGGCGCAGGAGCTGTGGAAGCACACCTGCTTCGAGGCCTTCGTCGCGCCGCTCGATGCGCCGGGCCAGGACCACCGCGGCCGCGGTTACCTCGAATTCAATTTCTCGCCCTCGCTCGACTGGGAAATCCATCGATTCGGCTCGTACCGAGCAGGCGGGTCGCGCGCGCTCATCGGCGCGCCTCCGACGATCTCCCTGGATCGAGCGCTCGATGCGCTCGAGCTCGAGGCGACGGTGCGCCTGAGCGATGTCGATGGATTGCGTGACATGGGTCACGTGCGCATCGGCCTCGCCGCCGTCATCGAGGATGACGAGGGTAGACTGTCGTACTGGGCGCTGCGGCATGCGCCCGGCAAACCCGATTTTCACCATTCGGACGCATTCGCACTGGAAGTGAGCCTCGCATGAGGTTTGGAATCGACCGCCTGATCGAAGAGCCCGAGCTGCGCAAGCCGCTCGCGGGGCGCCGCGTCGCCCTGCTGGCGCACCCCGCGTCGGTGACTCGCGACCTCGTTCACTCTCTCGACGCCCTGGCAGCCCTCGGCGATATCCGGTTGAGCGCGGCGTTCGGCCCGCAGCACGGCCTGCGCGGAGACAAGCAGGACAACATGATCGAGTCGCAGGACTACATCGATCCCGTGCACCGCATTCCGGTCTTCAGCCTGTACGGGGAGGTGCGCCGGCCGACGCCGGAGATGATGGATGCCTTCGATGTGCTGCTCGTGGATCTGCAGGACCTCGGCTGCCGGATCTACACGTTCGTGACCACGCTGCGTTACGTGCTCGAGGCGGCGGCGCAGCAGCACAAGGCCGTGTGGATTCTGGACCGCCCGAATCCCGTGGGCCGGCCCGTGGAAGGGCTGAGGCTCAGGGCCGGCGCCGAGAGCTTCGTCGGCGCCGGTACGATGCCCATGCGTCACGGCCTGACGCTCGCGGAGCTTGCGCGCTGGTTCACGGCGACGCTTCACCTGGACGTCGATTGCCGCGTGGTGCCCATGCAGGGCTGGGAGCCGGACGCGGCGCCCGGATACGGCTGGCCCCTCGGCGTGCGCTCCTGGGTCAACCCCAGTCCCAATGCACCCAATTTGTGGATGGCGCGCTGCTATCCGGGCTCGGTGCTGCTCGAAGCCACCACGCTTTCGGAGGGCCGCGGCACCACCAGGCCCTTGGAGCTGCTTGGTGCGCCGGATCTGGACGTGCGCGCGCTGCTCGCCGAGATGCGCTCGCTCGCGGCGCCCTGGATGAGCGGCTGCCGCCTGCGGCCTTGCTGGTTCGAGCCCACATTTCACAAGCATGCGGGCAAACTGTGCACGGGGGTGCAGGTGCACGTGGAGGACGGCGCGCATTACGATCACCAGGGATTCAAGCCCTGGCGATTGTTTGCGCTGGCGCTCAAGGCGCTGCGCCGCCTCGAGCCGGATTACGAGATCTGGCGCGATTTTGCCTACGAATACGAGAAAGACCGCGTCGCGATCGACGTGATCAACGGCAGCGATCTGCTGCGCCGCTGGGTGGACGATCCGGCGGCGCCGCCGGCCGATCTGGAGACGCTGACGGCCCACGATGAGGCGCTCTGGCGCGCCGAGCGCGAGGCCGTGCTCCTTTACTAAGCGGCTCCTTCCCACCTACGGGGGCCGGCGCCAGTCCTCACCCGCCTTCGCCCTGCTGGTCGACAAGCTGCGCCATCGACTCCGATGAGCGATGACTTGCTCTCCGGTCTGCTCGCGCGTAGCGTGCCGGTACAACAACGACGAACTGCGAAGAGCGGTCGCGGGGTGGCGTGGCATGGGTGCGCGAGTGATCGAGGCGACTTTCGACCGTGCGCAAGCCGGGCATCGGCAGTCCATCCGGACCGTGGCCTTCGCCAGCTTCGCCGGTACCGCGGTGGAGTGGTACGACTTCTTCTTGTACGGGACCGCGGCAGCGCTGGTGTTCCCGAAGCTGTTCTTTCCCCGATTCGATCCGCTGGCGGGCACGCTCGCATCTTTCGCAACCTTCGGCGTGGGCTTTTTCGCCCGCCCCATCGGCGGTGCGGTCTTCGGCCATCTCGGCGATCGGATCGGTCGCAAGTCCATGCTCGTGACGACGCTGCTGTTGATGGGCGGGGCGACTTTCCTCATCGGGGTCCTGCCGACGTTCGAGCAAATCGGGGTAACGGCGCCCGTTCTGCTAGTCATGCTTCGATTCGTGCAGGGTTTCGCCGTGGGAGGCGAGTGGGGCGGGGCGACTCTCATGGCCTTCGAGCACGCTCCCGAAGAGGACCGCAATTTCTATGCGAGCTGGCCTCAGCTGGGTGTACCGGCCGGACTGATGCTCTCCACGGGGGCTTTTGCGGGATTCTCATTGCTCCCGGAGAGGCAATTCTTCGCCTGGGGTTGGAGGGTGGCCTTCCTGCTGAGCCTGGTGCTGATAGCCGTTGGGCTTCTCATCCGCCTGCGCGTTGCCGAGTCGCCGGAATTCTCGCGCATCAAAGAGCGCGCCGCCGGATCGCAGGCTCCGCTGCGTGAGGTACTGCGCGAGCAGCGCTTCGCGCTGATGCTCGCCGTCGGCGTGGTGTTCATCAGTATCAGCGGGTTCTATATTTCCACGGCTTTCAGCCTGTCGTATCTCACCCAGCAACTCGGGGTGTCGAGGAGCGTGGCGCTCGTCGGCAACCTGCTCTTCAGTGTCTCCCAGGTCCCCAGCATCCTGATCTTCGCGCGCCTCGCCGACCGCGTGGGCAGGTACCGGGTGGCGACCGGCAGTGCCGTCTGCACCGTGCTGTATGCGTACCCTTCGTTCTGGCTCTTGAGCACGGGCGCACCGGCTCTGATCTGGCTCTCCATGTGCGTCTCGGCTTTCATCGGGAGCGCACTCTACGGCGTCACGGGGGCCATTCTTGCAGATCTCTTCGCGGTGCGGGTGCGCTGCTCCGGCGTCTCCCTCGGGTACCAGGTGGCCGGCATGCTCGGCGGCGCATCGAGTCCGATCATCGCCACGTACCTCATTCATTGGTCGGGCGGCGCCACGTGGTCCGTGGCCACGTACCTCGCCGCATGCTCTCTGATCAGTCTCGCTGCGGTCGTTGCCGCTTCGCGCCGCAAGAGCGTCGCGGGGCTCGCCGAGCTGTCGCAGTGACTTGCGGAAACTTGCGCGCCAGCCGCCCGTTCAAAGTACCGCTCTCCATAACCGCCCGGCAGCAGCACATGCCCAATTACAATTCGACGGCGGGTTCGGCCTCGACTACGGTGGCGCAGCGGAT
>Ga0335074_10001245_pt1 | contig 34773 bp, 22 predicted proteins | sample Lox_Sample_23_FD_206715 | JGI IMG/M metagenome (GOLD analysis project Ga0335074, IMG submission 206715) | Soil microbial communities from Loxahatchee National Wildlife Refuge, Florida, United States - Lox_Sample_2.3 | ecosystem: Environmental > Terrestrial > Soil > Wetlands | place: USA... | reverse complement strand
AACGGCGAAGGGATCTACAAGTCCACCGACGCCGGAGAAACCTGGCAGTATGCGGGTCTGCGCGACACGCGTGAAACGGGCGCGATCGTCATCGATCCGCGCAACCCGAACATCGTCTACGTGTCGTCGATGGGGCACGTCTTTAAGCCCAATGCCGACCGGGGCGTTTTTAAGACCGTCGACGGCGGCAAGACCTGGCAGAAAGTCCTCTTCGTCGACGACAACACCGGCGCGAACAACATCGTCATGGACGCAAAGAATCCAAACGTGCTGTACGCGACCATGTGGCAGGCGCAGCGCACCGAGTGGGCGCTGACCAGCGGCGGACCCGGCAGCGCGATCTACAAAACCGTCGATGCGGGCAAGACTTGGAAAAAGATTTCTAGCAACCCCGGCTTTGCCACCGGCACGCTCGGCAAGATGGGCGTCGCCGTAGCGCCGAATAATTCGGACGTCGTCTATGCGGTGGTGCAGGCGAAAAACGGCGGCGTCTTTCGGTCCGATAACGCCGGCGCGACCTGGTCGCGCGTCAACGACGAGTGGAAACTTCGTCAGCGCGCCTTCTACTATATGGCGATTTACGTCGACCCGACCAATTGGAAAGTCGCGTACGCGCCCAATGTCGATAGCGTCTTTAAGACCACTGACGGCGGCCACACATGGAAGCCGCTGGGTCCGGGCCTCGGCGACAACCATATCGTTTGGATCAATCCGCACAATCCGAAGATCTTGATCATCGGCGACGACGGCGGCGCCAACGTATCCCTCGATGGCGGAAAGACCTTCAGCACGACGCAAAATCAGCCGCTCTCCCAGTTCTACCACATCGTACTCGACGGGCAATTTCCGTATCACATGTACGGCGCGATGCAGGACGCCGGAGCATTCGAGATTCCGAGCGCTTCAAGTGAAGGATTGGGATCGAATGTCGTGCACGGTGTGGCGCTCGGCGAGAGCACCTATGTTGCCGTCGATCCAAACAATCCGCATGTGACCTATGGGGCCGCGTACTATAGCGCCCTGGCGCGTCTGGATAATTCCACCGGCGACGAGAAGAACGTCTCACCGTGGGCCATCTATCTCGCGGGCCATCAGGCAAGCGATACGAAGTATCGCTTCGGCTGGACGCATCCGGTGATGTTCTCGCCGGCCGAACCGCATACGCTCTTTGAAGCGGCGCAAGTCCTGTTCCGCAGCGACGACTACGGACGCACGTGGAAAGTGATCAGCCCGGATTTGACGCGTAACGACAAGTCGACCGAAGGTCCGAGCGGCGGCGACGTCTACTTGGACCAGACCGGTGCCGAGACGTTCCCCGACATTGCATCGCTGGGCTTCTCGCCCGTGAACAAAGACATCATCTGGGCCGGCTCGGCCGACGGACTCGTGCACGTCACGCAAGACGGCGGCACGAACTGGAAGGACGTAACGCCAAAACAGATGGGTTCGCTGTGGTCGCGGATCACGAGCTTCGAAACGTCGCAGACCGATGGATGCACGGCGTTCGTGACCGCATCGCGCTACATGTGGGACGACATGCGTCCGTTCATTTTCAAAACGACGGATTGCGGCGCGAACTGGGCGCAGATGACGAACGGCATCCCGTCGGACCAGACCGTTTATGCCGTTCGGATCGACCCGCGCGAGCCGCGCGTGATGTTTGCCGGAACGCGCAGCCGCGTGTACGTCAGCCTCAACGGCGGCCAGTCGTGGCAATCGCTCGCGCTGAATCTGCCGCCGGTTGAAGTCCGCGACATCGCGATCAACGCTCGTGAGGGCGAGGTCGCGATTGCCACCCACGGCCGCTCGTTCTGGGCGCTCGATCATCTCGCGCAGGTCGAAGATATCGCGCGCGAATCGTCGCCCTCGACGTCCTCAGCGCAGGTCTTCGCGCCCGAGACGGCGTGGCTGACGCACGCGTACGGCGGCGGAAGCTATGGTCCGGCCGGCGACAACCCGGACTACGGTGCGACCGTCTTTTTCAATCTCCCGTCGAACTATAACGGGCGCACACCGGTAACGCTTTCATTTCAAGATGCAAGCGGGAAGACGATTCGCACGTTCAACTTGCATCTCAAGGATAAGAAAGCGAAGAAGTACTCGGGCGAAGAGCTGACCGCGATGGACGCGATCAGCGTCGCCAACTATCACCTCTCGCGTGAAACGGCGGTCGAACCGGGCATGAACAAGTTCGTCTGGGATCTGCGTTACGCGGGTCCCGCCGAAATCGTGGGTCAGCACATCGTGCCGACCGACGACTTCCGTGACGATCTTCCCGGTCCGACGACCCTCCCCGGCGATTACACGGTGGTGTTGAGCTATGGTGGAACCGTCACCAAGGAACCGTTCAAGTTGCAACTCGATCCGCGCTTCAATCCGGGCCCGGATGAGCTGCCGTCTCGTCTAGCGCTTGCTACCGAACTCGCGAACAAAATCAACGAGCTCGATACCACGGTCAACGCCGCGCAGAACAAGATGGCGTCGTTGCCGCCTGCACAGCGCGCTGCAGTTGAGAGTGCGGTGACAGCGGTGTACGAACCGCGCTACCGCTCGAGTGAGGCCGACATCATGTACCCGTCGAAGCTGCGCGATCACCTCGCGTTTCTCATGAACTCGCTCGATCTGTCGTACTCGGCGCCAACCGCTGCAGAGATGGATGCAGCCAAGCAGCTCGAGGGCGAGGCTGACGCGGGAATCGCTCGAATCAAGGCTGCCGCCGGGAACTAGGGATTCGTCGCGAGCCAGGCGGCAATCGTCTGTATCACCCGCGGATCGAAGTTCGTGTCCGCGGATGTATACAGATGATTGTCGCCGGTCAGCACGACCACTTGCATCGTTCGATGTGCTTCGACGGCTGCAGCGGTTAGTTGGCTCAGCTCGTCAGCCGTCACGTTGACGTCGTTGCTTCCACGAATGACGAGCATCGGGACGTCGATGTTCGCGACTTCTTTGCTGGGTTCGATGGTTTTCCAGCTCGCGAAGTAAGTCGCATTTGCCGCGATCAATTCATCCACGCCTTTTTGGCTGATCATACCGCGGCGTTCTTGGTCTTCGAGCGCAGTCGTGAATGGTGTCGACAGTGGCGCGAGCAACACCAGACCGCGTGCGTTCGCCCCTTGCAGCTGCGCTCCCATGATCAACTCTCCACCCTCACTGTGCCCCAGGAGATAGATCCGCTTCGGGTCGATATGCGGATCGGCGCGCAGGGCCGTAACTGCCGCAAGGATGTCGTCGACATAGCTCTGACGCGTCACCGCGCTGCCGGCGGTTTTTGAAATGCTCTCGCCCGCAAAACGCTTGTCGTAGCGCAACACGGCGTACCCGTTGGCGTTGAGCCCTTCGGCGAGATCGAAGAGCAGGTGGTACGGGCCGATCGCCTCGTTGCGGTCGCTTGTGCCGCTCCCGGCGACCAGGACAAATCCGGGAACTTGGCTCGACGCACCGTCGGGATACGAGATCGTTCCCGCGATCGTGCTGCCGTCACGCGAGGCGAAGGTGACGTCGCGCGCGCGAAAGCGCGACACGAGGGGCGTCGCGGTTGGAGCGGCGGCCGGTATCTCGGTGCTCGCAGTGGTAGCCGATAGGGTCGCGCTCGCGCCGTTCCCAAAGTCTATGTCGTCGGGAATCAGCGTTCGCGCATCGTACCAGAGCGTCTCGGTGATGCCCGCAATCTGGAGCGTCATCGCGATATCGCTGGGCGCTGCGTCCGCGGGTCGCGTCGACGGCGCGGTCGTACCGATGGTCGCTTTGACGGTGGTCGCCGCGTTGGGCGCGACGAAGGTGCACGTCGTGGCACCGGTCGCACGTACGACCGACGGTAGCATGACGCTTGAGGTCAGAATATTATCCAACACCAGCACGCAGGCCGGATGATCGAGCGGGATGGTCGTCGTGTTCCCGGCGACCTGTAGCTGGGCCGACGAAGGCGCGATCGAAATGGTGACCTGCGGCCCTCCGCTATTCGCCCCTGCGTACCAGACTTCGCGTAAGCCGGCGTCAAAGCGTTGATCGGTGGTTACGAGCGGCGTCGTGGTTCTCAGCACTTCGTGCGTGACCAGACCATCGGTCCGGCGAGCAATCGTGACGTTCGAGGCGACGCTCGCTCCCGAGGTTGTTTTCACGGCGTACAAATACGTTCCGGGTGCCGGGAATACAACGGCGGCAAGGGCGAGCGCGGCGAACATTCAACCGTCCCGACGGCGGCGGCGTAAGGCGACGACAGTCCGCCTGCGGGGACTGAACGCGAACCTGTCCTCGTCACTCATGTTACTTGATTATTTCGCTTTGGCCGTGCATAATCGCTTCTTAATAGTACGCCTTTACACTGAAGCGGTTTGCATCTCGATTTTTTGGAGGCAGAGTGAGAACGCTCGCGCGTATCCTGGCTGCGATTGCGATCGCGGCGTTTTCCGTTGGGCCCGTCAGCGCGGCAACGCCCGGCACGATCACCGGTAAGGTGGTCGACGGCGCCGGAAAGCCGCTCGGCGGCGTTCGAGTCGGCATCACGGGTCCGAAATCGACCGAAGTAACGACGAAACCCGACGGCACCTATCGCGTGGATGTGCCGCCGGGCCTCTACAGCGTTACGATCGCAGCGCCCGGCTTCCAATCGACGCAGCAGGACAACGTTGCCGTCTTTTCCGGTGAGAGCGTCACGCTAGCGACCACGCTCATCGCGGCGTCGCTCGCGGAGATCGCGCACGTCACGGTGGGAAGCAGTTCGACCGCGGTGTCCAACTCCGCGGCGTCCTCGGAGCGGCTCTCGGTGGCGACGATCCGCAGCCAAGGGCAGGACCAGGTCGTCAATCTGCTCGATCAATTGCCGGGCGTCGAGGTTCTGCGTGTCGGGGGCGGTTCGAACGAACCGGGTTCCAACGCGTCGATCTCGATCCGCGGCGCGCAGCCGTACGAGTCGCAGGTTCTCATCGACGGCCATCCGGTCGACACGATCGGTAACGGTGCCTACGGGTTCAATACAACCTTCATCAACTCGATCTTGCTCAGCGGGGTCGAGGTGAGCAAGGGCCCCGGCAACTTGCCCAACATCGTCACGGATGCCGTCGGCGGTACGGTGAACTTCCAGACCGCACCGATCACCTCGAAGCCGAGCGGCGAACTGATGACCCAGGCGGACTCGTTCGGCGGCTGGACGTACGGCGTGCGGTTCTCCGACACGATCGGGAAGTTCGGCTTCCTCGTCGGCGTTGCGCGCGAGACGACGCCCGGATACATGAATCCGCAGTACATCTTCGGCTTTGGCCGCGCGAGCTTCTTTTCTCCCTACACCTCGCCCACGTATCCGCTCACGGGCAACAATCAGGTCTATCCGTCCGGCACGAGCTACGTCGGCGTGCTGAACTACAACTACCTCGCGACCTCGGACTTCTCGAACCACTCGCAGCTCTTCAAGCTGGCATACAATTTCTCGCCGGTGACCTCGATCCAACTGAGCAACTACTCGACGCAGACGTGGCTCGACGAGACCGGAAACAACGTCGGCAACATTTATGCGACGATCGTGCCGTGCATCAGCACCTATCCGGCAGCTCCGACCTGTACCACCGGGCCCGGTGTCGTCAACTACAACCAGAACTGGACGAATCAGGCCTTCACGAACTACATCGGTCAAACGGTCCCGATCAATCTCTACGCCGGATATCCCAACACGTACGAGACCGACAACGAGCCGATCACCACGGCGGATCTTCGCACGGTTATCGGACCCGGCACCTTTCTCGCGCGCTACTATGCCGGCAGCATCACGCGCGACGTCATCCAGAATAACGCGTTCTCCGCGATCGGCCCGTGCTTCACGCCGGCTTGCGCGTGGGTGGGCAACATTCCCGGTTCGGCCACGAATCCCGACTCGCTCGACAACGGCTACAGCGGCGAGGCGTACTACGAGGAGACGACCGACGTTCTGCACGGCTTCGATGCGCAGTACAACATCCCGTTCGGCGACACCAATTACATCACGATCGGCTTCGACAACCACGGCGACAGCTACAACTTCCAAGAGCTGTACGCCAACGGCTGGTATCCGCCGTGCGTGACGCAGAGTTGCGCGTATGCGCTCTACCAGCCGTCGGCACAATATCTCAAGGTTGATAACACGACCGAGAGCGTGCGCGGCGACTTCCTACTCACACCCAAGTTGCAATTGGAGTTCGGCGGCTACGCCTCGAACACGACCTACGTCGGCTCGCGCTTCGATCCGCGCGGCGGCCTCACGTACCGGCCGACCTCGAACCTGAGCTTCCGTGCCTCCGCGGGAAGCGCGTACGTGACCCCGTACGAAGGGCTGATCAACCCCACCGCCTACGTGTCGAAGAAGACGTTCTACCCGGCATCGCAGTTCAGCGCGGAAACCTCGATGGGCTATGATTTCGGCGTCGACTTTCAGTACAGCCGCGACAGCATCGTCTCAGCCGACTACTACTCGACGAACATCTTCAATCGCTATGCGACGGTCGACGTGGCTACGAGCGGCACGTACAACGGCGAGGCCTACACGTCGGAGGTCATTCCCACGTCGCAGGGCCAGACGTTGAACGAGGGCCTCGAGTTCACGCTGCTCCACCAGCCGAAGGTCGGGCTCGGGTACCACGTAGCGGTCGACTTGCTGCGCGATTACTTCTACGATCAGACGGACGTTCCACTGAAGAACTTCGGCGGCGTGTTCCTCGGGCCGCTGCCGGATAACGGCGTGCAACTGCCAGGCTATCCGTTTAGCAAGTTGCGCTACGATCTTTGGTACCAGTTCGCTGACGGCAGAAACGTTCGCCTCGGCGCAACGACGTTCGGCCCCAACAACTCGTTCGGCCAGCCGGGCTTCACGGTCGTCGACGGGGCGCTCAAACTGCCGGTCGGATCGTCGTTCGACGTCACCCTGGGTGCATCGAACATTCTCAACAAAGACAACTACGCGACCGGCGGCATCTACTTCGGCGGCTACACGTATCAGGCGCTCGGCGGCGGCATCGGTCCGACGAACTGGGAATACGCGACGCCCCAAACCGTCTATCTACAGTTGAGCAAGGCGATTAGCTGGTAACTAGATCGGTAGAGGTTTCGGCTTTGGTACGTCGGTCGGCAGTGTTTGGATGTAGGCGTCGAACGCTCGCGCGTCCGTCGCCCATTCCACATTCATGCGCCGTTCCGAATCTAACACCGCGGGTGTGATCAGTCCGGCGCCGGCCATGCTCATCAAGTCTTCGCGCAACTTACCGGAACGTTGAATGAAATCTTCAAAGCCCTGATAGTTTGCGGTCAGTTGATCTTGCATATCTTGGAGATGTTGCAATCCCACCGTGTCGTTCTTCTTGGTCAGTGCCGCGCGCACGTCGTCGAGGCTGTTGAGGGCCACGTCTAGTTGCGAGAGCTTGGTGAAGATGCGATTCGAGAAGTCGTATGAAGCCACCAGTTCCGCCTGCGTGAAGTGCGTTGACGGATCGGCCTTGACGACGAAGTTGCCGCTGAACGTCTTGCCGTCGACGGTCATGCGATACCCGTAGGTACCCGGCGGCACCGACGCGCCGGCATCGGGGCCCTTGAAGAACTTGCCGGCGCCATTCCATTTCACCGGCCCGTCGACGGCATATCCCCAGGTGAACGATTGCAAGCCTGCGCCATTGGGAATCACCGGCTTGGGTTTGCTATCGGCAGCGGCCGGCGCGAACGGCGATGGCTCGCGATTGCCCTGCAGCGTTCGAATCACGTGCCCGCGATCGAGAATCTGCAGAACCGGCGCCTTCGCACCTGGCGTTGGCTGATAGTACCAAAAGATCGCGCCGTACTCCGGATTGCTGCCGGCGTAATCGGTGTAGATGCCCTCGTCGTTGCCGTGCAGGTTATATTGATACGACACGCGCGGCGACACGACGAACGGCTGTGCGGGCGTCGAACAAGCTTCCATTTGCAGCGGCCGCAAGTCGTCCATGACGTACAGCGCGCGCCCGTGCGTCGCGATGACCATGTCATTCCACTGCGGCTGATAACGAATGTCGCGAACGGCGACGGTCGGCAAATTGTTCTTGAAGTCATGCCACGATGCACCTGCGTCGCATGAAATGAACATGCCGGTCTCGGTTCCGGCGTACACGATATTCGCGTTATGAAGATCCTGGCGAACCGAACGCGCGTACCACGTTCCCGACGGCAGATTCTTGCCGATGTTGCTCCAGGTCTTGCCAAAATCGCGCGTCACCAGCAAATACGGCGTGTAGTCACCCATGAGATGGCGATCGATGCTCACGAACACGGTACCGTCGGCCGTCGTCGACGGTGCAACCGTCTCGGCCTCGCCGTGATCGGGTATGCCCGGCGGCGTCACGTTCTTCCAATGCAAGCCGCCGTCGAGCGTGTATTGCACCTGTCCATCGTCGGTACCGACCCAGATCTCGCCTTTGCGCAGACTCGAGCCTTCGATGTCGAGGATCGTGTTGTAATTTTCGGCGCTCGACACGTCGTGGGTGATCGGTCCGCCCGGTGGCGCCTGATGCGCCTTTTCGTCGAGCGTGAGGTCCGGACTGATCACCGTCCAGTGGCGTCCGCGATCCTTCGTTTGAAAGATCACGTTGCCGCCGAGCCACGCGATATGGCCGTCCCATGGCGCAAAGGCAATCGGCGAGTCCCAATTAAAGCGGTACTTCGCCGTACGCAGATCGAACTGCTCGCCGGCCAGCGCAATGTATGGTTGCGCCAGAAATTGATCGTTGTTCGTTTTGTCAAACACGATCACCGATCCGCCTTGCGAATCCGACCAGAAGATATTGGGATCGAGCGGATCGGGAATGGCCCACTCGCCGTCGCCGCCGTTGACGTTGATCCAGTACTTGTTGAGAATGCCCGATGGGTCGAGAGAATTGCTCGGGCCGCACCAGGCGTTGTTGTCTTGCCAGCCGCCGCACACCCAATAGGGATTGCCGCTTGCGCCGACGCCGACGTGATAGACTTCACCGATCGGTAAGTTGCGATCGAAGAACCACGATGCGCCGCCGTCGAGCGAACGGCCGACGCCGCCGTCTTCGGCTACCATGATGCGCTTGGGATCGTTGGGAGCAATCCACATGCCGTGGAAGTCGCCATGCGGTCCGTTGAGCAATGGACGAAACGTCTTTCCACCGTCGCGCGACGACACCAGCACCACCGAGATACCGAAGATGTGATCGGGGTTACTCGGATCGACCGCGAGATGCGAAAAATAAAACGGCCGCTGGTTCACGAGCGACTCGCTGCTCACCAGCGTCCACGTCGCGCCGGCATTGTCCGAGCGCCAAAGTATGCCCTTCGAGGCTTCGATCGTGGCATAGACGCGATTGGGATTGCTCGGCGCGACCGCGAGGCCGATGCGTCCGAGCGTGCCGTCGGGCAGGCCGTGTCCGGTGAGTTGCTTCCAGGTCTTTCCGCCGTCGGTTGATTTGAAGAGTCCGTCGTCAGGACCGCCGCTCTGTGTCGTCCACGGGCGCCGTTGGAAGTGCCACATGCCCGCATACACGATGTTTGGATTGCTTGGATCCATCGCGAGATCGGATGCGCCGCTTTGGTCGCCGAGGTACAACGTCTTCGTCCAGGTCTTGCCGCCGTCGTCGGTGACGTAGACGCCGCGATCCTCGCTCGGAGCAAAGGTATCGCCTAGCGCGCCGACGAGCACGTGATTGGGATTCTTGGGATCTACGAGCAGGCGCGTAATCGTGCGCGTCTTCTCGAGTCCCATCGCGGTCCAGTCCTTGCCGCCGTTCGTCGATTTGTAGACGCCGCCGCCGGGAATCACGTCGTTGCGCGGATTGCCTTCACCGGTTGCGACCCAGACCGTCTCGTCGTTGGTCGGATCGATCACGACATCGCCGATCGAGGCGATTGGCTCTTTTTCGAAGACGGCGTTCCACGTCTCGCCGCCATCGGTGCTCTTCCACACGCCGCCGCCGGCCGTAGCAACGTAGTAGAGGTTCGGGTTTTTGGCCGAGCCTGCCACGTTGGCGGCACGGCCGCCGGGGAGCGCCGGGCCGATCTCACGCCATTGCATGCTTTCATAGACGGGCTTCGCGGTTGGAACCGGGGAGGGCGTCGCCGACGGGGACGCCGAGGGCGTGGCGGCAGCAACAAGCCCCGCGAGCACAATCGCAATCATAGTAGATAGAGTACGGGACGCGAGATCAAAAAGTCTTCAGAGCGGGAGCGTTAGCCGATTTCGGCGGTGTGACCCACCTGGCGCGTGGCGTTTACGAACGCGATCGCGATTGCTCCAAGAATCAAGATCGCGGAACCGATGATGAAGCCGGCGAGCCACGAGCCCGTGCGATCGACGAGGATTCCGAAAATCAGCGGCGAGAGGATGCCGGCCACGCCAAATCCGGTGTTCATAAACCCCGAGATCGTGCCGCAAAAGTTTTGGCCGCCTAAATCCATTGCCACGGCCCAGCAATTCGACACCGCGCATTCCAGCATGAACATCGCCAGCGCCAGCAGGACGATCGCGACGGCGACGTTGCCGACAAAAATCGCCGGCATGATGAACACCACCGTGCCGATGAACGCGCCGGCGATCAGGGTGCGGCGCGCCAGATTCAGGTTTCCGGTTCGCCGGAAGATGTAGTCGGAGAGCCAGCCGCCCACCAAATCACCGGGGACGCCGCCCGCGAGGGGAATCGTTACGGCGAGGGCGAGCGCGCCAAAGGAGATGTGCCGCGCATCGGTGAGATACGTCGGCAACCAGGTGATGTAGATCCAAAACGTATAGCCGTACGCGAAGTACGCGAGCGTCAACAGCCACACATCGGGGCTTGCAAGGATCTGATTCCACGGGATGGCACGCTGCTGTGGCGCCTCGGGCCGGGTTGACGAACCGCGGATATAGTCGAGCTCTTGCCGATTGACGGCGGGGATGTCGGCCGGTGAGTTGCGGTACATCGCGTAAAAGACGAGGGCCCACGCGATGCCAAGCACGCCGAGTATGAAAAACGCGTAGCGCCAGCTGCCGGTCCAGGCCACGATCGCCACGACGATGATCGGCGAGACCGCGCCGCCTGTGCGCGAGCACGCGTGCAAAATGCCCTGCAGCGAACCGCGCATTTCCTTGGGGAACCACGATGCGAGCGCGCGCGTCGAAACCGGAAAGCCGCCCGCTTCACCCAGACCGAACAGCAAACGCGCGGTGAACAAGGTGAAGAAGTTGACCGCAGCGCCGGTGGCGATGGTGAACACCGACCACATCGCCATCAGGAACGACAGCACCGCGCGCGGTCCGAATCGGTCGCCGAACGTTCCTCCGATGATTTGCAACAGCGCGTAGGTGAATGCAAACGCGGAGAACACCAAGCCCATCGTGGCTTTGTTGAAGTGAAACTCTTTGATCATCGCCGGCGCGGTGACGGAAATTGCCGAGCGATCGAGATACGAGAGGAAGTACAGGAAGCAGATGAGCGCAAGGATCGTGTAGCGTACGTGCGACGCTCGCAACGCGCCGATCGCGCCTGCCATCGGCTTCATACGCGGGTTGCTTCGCCGGTAAGCACGGTGAGCGCGGCCGACACACCGTCGCCATGCGGGATCCCCATAACGTCGAGACCCATCTGGACGCCGCAGAGCGTTCCGGCGAGCATCAAGTCGTTGAAGTTTCCGAGATGCCCAATGCGGAACGCGCGTCCCTGGATTCGTCCAAGGCCCATGCCGAGCGCCATGTCATAGCGTTCGAGAATCGCGGCTCGCAAATCGTCGGCGTTCACATTATCGGGTACAAGGATCGTGGTCACGGCGTTCGAGTACTCGCGCGGATCGACTGCCTGCAGTTCAAGATCCCAGCCGCGCACCGCGCGGCGCGTTGCTTCGCCGTGCCGGGCATGACGCGCAAAGACGTTGGCAAGCCCCTCTTCGTGCAGCATGGCAATCGATTCGCGCAAGCCGTACAACATGTTGGTGCTCGGCGTGTACGGCCAGAAGCCTTTTTGGTTCGCGCTGATGATCTCGGCCCAATTCCAATAAGACTTGGTGAAGCGCGATCGCTGCGAGGCGTCGAGCGCTTTCTGTGAGACGGCGTTGAAGCCGAGCCCCGGCGGCAGCATCAAACCCTTCTGCGATCCGCCGACGGTGACGTCGACGCCCCATTCGTCGTGGCGATAGTCGACCGATGCGAGCGAGGAGATTGCATCGACCATGAGAAGCGCCGGGTGCCCGGCGCGATCGATTGCCGCGCGCACGTCCGGCAAGCGGCTGGTGATGCCGGTGGAGGTCTCGGTGTGTACGACCATGACCGCCTTGAACTCGTGCTTGCTGTCGCGCTCGAGACGGCGCTCGACTTCGGCGGGATCGACGCCATGCCGCCAATCACCGGGCACGAATTCCACGTTCAAGCCGAGGCGCTCCGCCATCGTGCGCCAGAGCGTCGCGAACTGACCCGTTTCGAACATCAGCACGCGGTCGCCGGGCGAAAGCGTGTTGACGATCGCTGCCTCCCATGCGCCGGTTCCAGAAGACGCGTAGATGACGACGGGATTTTCGGTGCGGAAGATCGTCTTGATACCGTCCAAGACGTCGAGCGCGAGCTCGGCGAATTCGGGGCCGCGATGGTCGATGGTGGGCATGTCCATCGCGCGTAAGATACGGTCGGGCACGTTGGTGGGGCCCGGAACCTGAAGAAAATGGCGTCCGCTATGCATACGTCGAGCCTTGCCCAAAGGCGGGTTGGATTCCCGCGTTGCCTACGAAGCGGGACTACGTCGTGTACGACGCGATCTCGATGAGATTTCCGTCGGGGTCGCGACAGTAGACCGAGAGCAGCGTACCCTGCGCGCCGGTTCGTTCGACGGGGCCCTTCTCGATCGGGATATCGAGCGCGTGCAGATGTGCGACGACCTCATCCGGCACGCTGGTCGAAAGAAAACACAGGTCGGCGCTTCCGGTTGCGACACTCCGTGCGGTAAGCCACGCGTCGGGGCTCGCCGACGCCGGACGCAGATTGATCTTTTGCTTTCCGAACTTCACGGACGTACGCGCGCTCGACGATCCTGCGGGCGTGAAGTCCTCGCGCCGCATACCGAGGACGCGCTGATACCACGCGGCGGAAACCTCAACGTCGGACACGTTGAGAACGAGATGATCGAGGCTCGTGACGACGAGTTCCATACGACGTTGTCCCTCCTACACGTAGCGTCGAACGCGCGCGGCGTACGCCCGAAACTCGGGACCGTAGTGCGCCGTCATGAAGGCTTCCTCCCGCAGCACCTGCCGGTGAAAGAGGGCGACACCGGCAACGAGATAGACGAGCATCAGCCACGTCGGCTGGATGAGGAACTCGCCGGCAAGCACCAATCCGAATGCGACGTAGATCGGATTGCGCGTGATCGCAAAGGCGCCCGAAGTGATGAGCTTGTCCGGTCGATCCGCGTCGATACCCACGCGAAAACTCGTGCCAAAGGAAGCCAGGCTCCATCCCATCAGCATCACGCCCGCGGCGCAACAGAGCACGCCGATCCACGAGGCAATGGCCGGCAAGAGCCGCGTATGCACGGGCGTCGGCCACGCGAACGCATTGGCGAAGATCAGGTAGACATAGAACAGCACGAACGGCGGGATGAAAAAATCGGTCTTGTCGGTCTCGCCGAACTTCATCGCCGTGACTCCGCGCCGTCGCAGGAGCGCAATCCGCGTTAGCACCATCACCGGCAAAAGCAGGATGGTCAATGCACCGAGATAGCCTAGCATATGCCAGACTACAAGCGGGGTCGTGGAAAGACCTCGCCCTCGCGTAGCGAACAACGCCGTCGTCTTTTGAAGGTAAGCTAAATGAAGACTTCCACGCCGAAAAGCCTCACGTGGCGCGAGATGCTTGACGCTTTACGTGCCTCCACCGCGGATTCGGTGTTCGTTCGTGACGGTCGCGAGCTGGCGCCGGCCGGTTCCGTTCGGACTCGACCGTCGGCCAAGGGCGCGGAACTCTGCCTTTTTACGTGCGACACACCTGCCTCGCGCGAGGCCCTGATCGAGCAACTCGCGGGCCTCTCCTCGTCGAGCGGGCGTCGCTTCATGGCGGCCGCACGGGCGAAGATCGGCGACTCAGCACTGCTCGTCGAGTCGGTCGCGGACGAGGACGCCGGCGGCATCATCGCATCAGTCGTGCGCACACGCCGTCCGAAACTCGGGTTCAATCAAAGTCAGCAGACCGGCAGCAGCACGACACTTCGTACCAAACGTATAAAAACGGGATGACCTATGAATACTGACGCACTCGCTGCCGCAAACTACGAGGCGGTGGAAGCGACGCAACCGTAGATGAGTTTCTCGGACGCCGTCGGTGCGACGCCGCTGATCGAACTGCGCGCCCTTTCGCGGGAGCTGGGGCGGCGCATTTTTGGCAAAGCGGAATTCCTCAACCCGGGCGGGTCGGTCAAGGATCGCGCGGCGCGCGCCTTGGTCGACGATGCCGAAACGCGTGGCGCCCTTAAACCCGGCGGTACCATCGTCGAGGGCACGGCCGGGAACACCGGTATCGCGCTGGCGCTCGTTGCAAACGAACGCGGGTACCGGTGCGTCATCTGCGTTCCGAACGACCAATCGCCGGAGAAGATCGATCTGCTGCGCGTCTTCGGCGCCGACGTGCGCGTGATTCCCGCCGCCCCTTTCACGAATCCCGAAAACTACTATCACGTCGCGCGCCGGATCGCCGACGAAACGCCCGGCGCGTTCTGGGCCAATCAATTCGAAAACACGGCAAACCGCCGCGCGCACGAACTAACGACCGGTCCCGAAATTTGGGAGCAAACGGACGGACGCATCGACGCGTTCGTTGCAGCAGCGGGAACCGGTGGCACGGTGGCTGGAGCTTCGATCGCACTCAAGGCGCGAAACGAAAAGATCCTCACCGTGCTCTGCGATCCGATGGGCTCCTCACTCTACAACTACGTCAATAGCGGCAGACTCGAGCCCGAAGGCGACTCCGATCTCGAGGGGATCGGCATCAAACGCTTGACTGCGAATTTCGAAGGCGCGCCGATCGACCGCGCGATCCGTGCGACCGATGCACAAGCAATCGAGATGGCGCATTGGCTGCTCGACCATGAGGGCATCTTCGTCGGCGGCTCGTCGGGTCTCAACGTTTTCGGCGCGGTGGCTATCGCCAAGGAGCTTCCCGAGGGTTCGACCGTTGTGACGATTCTCTGCGACGGCGGCCAGCGCTATCTCTCGCGCATTTTCAACAATGCGTGGCTTCGCGAACAAGGGTTTACCACCGGCTAGTGACGGAGATCCTCAAGCGTGTTTAGTCTCGACGAGTTGCGCGCGGTGCCGCTCTTCGCGAGCCTGACGGACGAACAGGTCTGGCAGTTGGCAAAAGCCGGCGCCGATGTCCGGCTGCTTCCCGGAGAGTACATCCTCCACGAAGGCGATACGCGGCGCGCCTTGTTCGTCTTGATCGAAGGGCGAATCGAGGTGACCAAGTTCGTCGACGGAAGCGAGCGGATCATCGGCGTTCGCGGACCCGGTGAGTCGTTTGGCGAGCTCCCGCTCGCGCTGAATGCCCCGTTTGCGGCGAGCTTTCGTGCGACGGAACGTTCGCGCGTGATGCGGGTCGATGCAAAGGAGTTTCAAGCCGTGGCGGCATCGGCGCCGGAATTTTCCGCCGCAGTGCGTGCAGCGGCCATGGAGCGAGTCGGAGGTCTCCAAGATATTGCGGCCGAGCCGCTGCAAGCGCCGCTCACGGTCGTCGGCCCGCGATGGGACAACGCGACGCACGAGTTGCGCGAGTTTCTTATACGCAATTCCATCGACTTCGATTGGATCTATCCCGCCGAGGACAGCCGCTTCCCGCTCGTACGTTTGACGAATGGCTCGGTGCTTACCGAACCGTCGCTTCGGGATGTCGCCGCCGCGATAGGGCTCTCCGTCGCGCCGCAACTCGCGACGTACGACGTTGCCATCGTCGGTGGCGGTCCGGCGGGACTCGCGGCGGCGGTGTACGGCGCCTCCGAAGGGTTATCGACGATACTAGTGGAGCGAGAGGCGCCGGGCGGACAAGCCGGCACCTCATCGCGTATAGAAAATTATCTGGGATTTCCTTTCGGCGTTTCCGGCGAGGAGCTCGCGCTTCGTGCGCTCGAGCAAGCAAAGCGGCTTGGCGCAGAGATCGTTGTGACGCGCACGGCCGATGGCCTCGATCCGGTTTCGCGGTCGATCCGCTTGGATGGCGGCGACGTTGTTACGGCTCGCACCGTCGTGGTTGCTACCGGCGTAGCATGGCGGCAGCTTGAGATTGCATCGCTCGATCGTCTCCGCGGCCGCGGCGTGTACTATGGGGCCGCGCCGGGAGAGGCGAAGACGGTGCAAGGGAAAGACATCTATCTCGTCGGCGGCGGAAACTCGGCCGGACAGGCGGCCATCAACTTTTCCAACTTCGCGAACTGCGTCACGCTTCTCGTGCGCGGTGAAGCGCTCGAGAGGACCATGTCGCACTATCTCATCGAGCAATTGAAGGGGAAGTCCAACGTACGCGTACAGACGCACTCTGAAGTGGTCGACGCGTTCGGCGACGATCACCTTGAAGCGATCGCGGTTATCAACCGCGCGCACGGAGTGACAACGCGTCGAGACACATCCGATCTCTTCATCATGATCGGCGCCGACGCGCAAACGGCATGGCTTCCCGAGGTGCTCTTGCGAGATCAGCAAGGCTACCTAATCACCGGTCCGCAAGTTCTACGCGCTGGCTCTTGGCAGGTTGACCGCGACCCCTATCTGCTCGAAACAACGGTACCGGGGATTTTTGCGGTAGGCGACGTGCGCTCCGGGTCAGTGAAGCGGGTAGCCGCCGGGGTCGGCGAAGGCAGCATGGCCATCGCGTTTGTGCATCAATATCTGGCACAAGACGCGGCCGGCCGCCCAAGCTAATGGATACGTCCCGCTTGCTCGAGGAGGGGCGTCGATTTCTCGATGGCGGCGACATCGCGCGAGCGAAGGAGACGTTCCTCAAGCTCTTGCTTCACGACCGCCATCATCACGACGGTATGCTCGGTCTGGCCGAGGTTTTCGTTGCCGCTGATGATTACGCGTCGGCCCGCGTCGTCTTAGCCGAGGCGGTTACGCGCCACCCGGCGTCGAGCCGAGCGTATAGCGCGCTTGGCGGCGCGTTGCTCGAGTTGGACGACCTGCGCGGTGCGCACGACGCATTTGTGGCTTCGTTGCGAATCGATCCTGCGCACCGCAAAGCGTGGGCCGGCCTTGGCGTTGCGTTCGAGCGTACCGGCGATCTCGCCGCCGCAGATCGCGCGTGGCGCGAAGCGTTTCGCGACGGCGGTCCCGCAATCTCCACCTATCGCGGCAAAGGCGAACCAGTCCGCGTGCTTTTGCTGCGCTCGGCGGTCGACGGAAACATTCCGCTCAAAGCGGTGCTCGACGATCGAATCTTTCAGTGGATCACGCTTTTCGTCGAATCGTTCGATGAAGGCATGATCTTGCCGCCGCACGCGGTGGTGTTCAACGCGGTCGGCAACGCCGATCTGCGTACGCGCGCACTGGACAAAGCGCAAGCGGTGCTGCGGGCAACGGCGGCGCCGGTGATCAATCACCCGGCCGCCGTGCGTCATACCGGCCGCGTGCAGATTGCCGAGCGGTTGCGCGATATTCCGGGTGTCCTCGTGCCGCGCATGCATACGCTGGATCGCGACCGTCTCGAAGGCGATCTTGGATTGGGCTGGCCAGTCTTGCTTCGGTCGCCGGGCTTTCATACCGGCGAGCATTTCGTCAAAGTCGATACGCAAGCGCACCTTCCCGACGCGATCGCCGGGCTTCCGGGCGACCCGCTCCTTGTCATCGAATATCTCGACACGCGTAGCGACGCAGGCGCCTTCCGGAAGTATCGCGCGCTCACGATCGACGGCGGCCTGTACCCGCTCCACCTTGCGATGTCGCGCGATTGGAAAGTGCACTACTTCAGTGCCGATCAAAGCGCCGAATTTCGCGCGCACGAGCAGGCGTTTCTGGAAAATCCCGAGTCGGCGATTGGACCCGGAGCCGTTGCAGCGCTGCAACGTGCCGCTCGCGCTCTCGCGTTCGACTATGGCGGCATCGATTTTGCAGTCGATCGCGACGAGCGGCTGGTTATCTTCGAAGCGAATCCGACCATGGTAATCGTACCGCCGGCGCAATCTCCCGATCAGGCCGTTCGCCGCCACGCCGCCGACCGCGCGATCGCGGCGACGCGCGCGATGATCGTCAGCCGCGCGAACCGGATCGCACCCTGAGGCTACGACCGCCGCCGCGTAACTCGCGTCCCGCAACAATGCCGATCGTTCGGCTCGGTTGGAGGCGCCGTCCGATAGTAGCCGTCGAAGGACATAAAACCTTCGTCGAACGTTACCCGCAGCTCTCCCTGATGTAGACCGTTGCGCAGCGTTGCCGTCAGTACCAGACCGCACAGCGCGCCGGAAAGATACCCGCGACGGCCATAACGGCCGATCACGCTTTCGCCGCGCACGATCAAGTGCAGTAGCCCCGAGCCGAGAAACTCGTGCATCTCCGGATTCAAACGATATGCGGCCGTTGCGCTTGCCAAGACGTTACCCCGTGTGCTCCTGTCAAAGCGTGCCGAATCAAGCGACGACATGGGTATCCCGAGGCCGCGAAAACCGCGCCTTTCTTAGTTGTCTAGGACACGGTTGCTACAACCGGAGCGTTCGCTGACACAATTGACGCACAGCACCACGAGGGCGCAGATGTGACAGCGGTAGAAACACGGCTTCCCACCTCAAGCAAAGGCGCGCTATTGCCGGCGCGCAGCCGGACATTGCAATTTCGGGTTAACGACCTGGAGCAGATCTGTGCCGGCGCCGAAAACTGGCTGCAGCTCACGCCCGGCGTGCTCGAATGCACGGGCACGCGCGTGCATCTCGCCGCGGCTCGGGTTACCGAGCTGCGCCTAAACTGTGGCATGCAGATCAGCACGCGCGTCGAGCGCGGGCGACTAGCGATCCTTATGATCCGGCCGGAAAGCGGTAGCCACGTGCTAGCCGGCGGCAAGAAGTATGTCGATGCCTGCGTGTTGGTCGTTTGCGGAGACGAGTTGTCGCTCAATGTGCTCGGTGCGGCGTCGATCCTTTGGTTCGAGATCGACGGACGAGCCGGGACACGTCACCGCGGCAGTTTCTTTCCGGTGCGGTCCGCCTTCGAGCCGACCGCCCACGAACGTTGGGCGCTGACGGCGTGCGCGGCCCAGGCGCTCCACGGTGACGCTGCCGACGGGGAGCTCGATCGCATCGTGCGCATGGTGCTGCAGCGCGCGCGAACGCGTAACGCCAGCGCGTCGGAATGGAGCCGCGCGGCGCTCGTGCGGACCTCGCTGGAATTGATGTGGTCGAGCATCGAGGAACCGCCGACGTTGCGGGATATTTGCGCGGCCGCAAAATGCAGCGTTCGTACCTTGATCTATGTGTTCAACGCGACGTTCGGCATGAGTCCGATGCGATATTTCAAGATTCAGCGATTGAACGTCGCGCATCGCCGGCTGCAAAGCGCGGGATCGGGGGCCCGCATCTTTGATATCGCGGCCGACTGCGGCTTCTGGCACCTGGGCCACTTCGGCGTGGATTACAAAGCATTTTTTGGGACGACGCCGCGGATGACCCCGCGTCGCTCGAGATAGGAAGAAGGATGAATAGATCAGCGCTCGTCGCCGGCATCGTTGTCGGTGCGTGTTTATGGCCGATGCACGGGCTCGCGCAGAGCCAGCCGCCGGTCCAGGCGACTCCCGAGCCTGGCTTACAAGAAGCGTTCGACGGCAAATGGCACGCGTCGATCACGCCATACGTCTGGGCGCCGGGCATTTCGGGCACGCTGGTGTTTCACCATCCGCTGCTTACCGGTGTCGGTGTAGCGTCGATCAACGTCGCGACCGGACCATCGAACTACCTCTCGTTCGTCGACTCCGGCGGAATGGTGTCGGCCGAGGCGCGTAACAACGCGTTTGATATCGCCGGCGACGTAATCTTTTTGAATATGTCGAACAGCGGCTCGACAAACGTCACGATCAGCGGGCCAGGCGGCGTCGTCCAGATACCGATCACCTCCTCGGTTGGATGGCATCTGAATACGACGATGTGGGAACTCGAGCCCGGTCTCGTCGTCGCGCACGGCGATGGCGGTTCGGCGATCGTGTTTACCGGGGCGCGCTCGGTGAGTTTAAAAGCGACGGCAGGTTGGACGTTCACCGGGCCGATCGATCTGATTCCGCTCACCGGCTCGGATTCGGAATCGGAAACGATCACCGACGGGCTCATCGGCGCCCGGGCCAAGGTCAGATTAGGCGGACGGTGGTTCGCGCCAATCTACCAAGACTTCGGCTGGGGAACGGCCAATACGACGACCTCGCAATTCTTTGGGGGCTTCGGTTATGCCGAGCATTGGGGAAACATACTGCTCCTCTATCGGCAGCTCTACTTCGACCAGGAATCGGGAACGGCGCGCGTGCGCGGCCTCGAGCTCAACGGTCTTACTCTCGGCGCGACGATCAATCTTTGAATTCGGCGTGCAACCCTTCGCCCAACTTCTTGCGCGCTTTTTCACCTGCGGTAGCGGCCTGCGGCTCCCACGGTTCCCACTCTTCCCACCCGAGAGTTTGCGCGGTGAGGCGGAATCCGAAGCCGAGCAGGAAGGCAATTGCCGTCGACGCGAGCGGGGGGAAGCCGAGATAATCGCACACGAGATAGGCAATGGCGGCCAATGCCGCGGCGCCGACGAAAAATTCACCGCGGACGAGTTGTTTGGGAACTACGAGGCACGCCGAATCGATGATCCAGCGTCCCGCGGTCGTCGCAATAATGCCGATAAGCACGGCGGCCAGATAGCCCAGATGGGCATCGAGTGCGGTTTTCGCGCCCACGATCGCGTACCACGGCAGCGTGAATGCGGTCATGAATTGGAACAGGCCGTCCTTGAATTTCTGCGCGCTGAAATAGTCGATCGTCAAGGCGAGAATCGCCGCGGCGAGGCAGAGAATCAAGTACCACGGATTGATCAGCGGGGAAGGAAGCTTGTTGACCAAGACGTCGCGCACGACGCCGCCGCCGATGCCGCCGGCGTAGGCCAAGATGATGATGCCGGCGACGGTGAAATGCCGGTAGTGATCCGGACGGCGCGCAAGCAGCGCGCCGTTGAAGGCGTTGGTCGTCGCGGCGATCAGCGAAATGTAATCGCCGAGCGCGAGTTTAGAGAATCCGAAATCGGAAATCATCGGCGGTGTCATAGCGCCGCAAGCGTAGCATCCGTCCTGGAGAGCGTCTATCCCGAAAACGTAACGCGGTATGCGCATGGCTGAGCACGCTGCGGTCGATCGATTCGTCGATTTTGCGTCGCTGACGCTAATTTCTGTAGCCGCCGTGCTTTCGGCGGTTTGCGGCTATCAGGCCGGGCGGTGGGACGGCGAGCAATCGCGCCTGTACAGCTTGGCGAACGCCAATCGAGTCATTGGAGCGGAGACCGTTGGCGAGGACGATGCCCGCACCACGATCAACGTCGCGATCTTCCTTAAGTACATCGACGCCCTTAGCACCGGCAACGCGCAAGAGTCGAAATTCCTCTACAGGCGTTTTCCGCCGCATATGCGCGCCGTGCTCGATGCGTGGCTTGCGACCAAGCCGCTGAAAAACCCAAAGGCTCCGCTTTCGCCGTTCGCTATGCCGCAGTACGCGCAGCAGATGCAGGCGACCGAGAGACGCTACGACCAGGCAGCATCCGGCGACTTCGATGCGGCGCAAGTAGCCCACCGTCATGCCGATGACTTCTCGCTCCTCACGATCATCTTTGCCGCGGTGTCGTTTCTCGCAGGGATAAGCACGAAGATGGTCTTTCCACGCCATGCGATCATCGTTGGACTCGGCATCATCGCGCTGATCTACGGCGTCGTACGATTGATTGGAATCCCGGTGCTATGAAATCCCCGCAAGTGAGCGCCTGGGAGTTTGTGGTGCGCCTCGCCATCGCAGCGGTGTTGGGATTGGCGATCGGTTTCGAACGGCAGTGGCGTCAGCGCAGCGTCGGACTGCATACCAGCAGCCTCGTTTCGATGGGCGCGGCCATGTTTGCGCTGCTCGACGACACCCTTGACGCGGGCGACACGACCCGCATCGCCGCCGGTATCGTTACCGGTGTCGGGTTTATTGCCGGCGGCGCGATCTTGCGCTCGGGTATCACCGTGACCGGACTCACCACCGCGGCAACCATGTGGGCCACCGCTGCCGTCGGCGCCCTAGCGGGCTTCGGCTTCTGGCGGCAGGCGCTCGCCGGCGCAGTCAGCATCGTGCTCTTCAACCTGGTTCTCCAGCCGCTGGCCGTGGCGATCGACGCGAAGACGCAACACCGGCACGGCCAAGACGGCGATTCTGGGTAAAGATCGCCGCGGCCGATCCTGTAGACTGACCTTGTATGGGCGTTTGCTTGGAAAGGTCTCTCGAATGCTTCACCTGATCCTCAGCGCAGTGGTCGCGTCTTCATCCACCACCGTGGCGCAAGCCGATCAGCCGCCACAAGAAGTTCCGATCTTTTTTAACGATCATCACGTATACGCTTCACCGGACACGCTCAAGCAAGGACGCGTGCTGGCGGCGCTCGTGCGAGGCGATACGATACTCGTCCCGTTGCGATCGATGTTCGAGCAGACCGGCGCGACGGTCACCTACGACGCGGGAAGTAAGACCGTGCACGTTACCAAGGCGGGCGCGGAAGTCGACGTTACGGTGGGCGTTCCCGAAGTAACGATCAACGGTGAGAAGCGTCCGCTCGACGTGCCGCCGGAAGTCTATCACGGCGTGATCGTCGTTCCCATTCGCGTGATCTCCGAAGGCATGGGCGCGTACGTACAGTGGGTGCCGGATCGGCGCATCGTCGTCGTGCGGTATATTCCGCCGACGCCACCGCCGACGGCACCACCGGCGACTCCGCCGCCACCCCCGCCGTCGACTCCGGCACCAACGCCGACACCGGCACCGGTTCCCAAACCGGCGAACGAGCTCTTTATTGCCGGCGACTACTATCTGTCGGGCAAGACGTATAACGAGTTCAGTCCGGGGAACCGCACGACCGGTTCATGGTTTGCGCGCGCCGCCGGCGAATACGATCACTTCATGCTCGGCTACGACTACTCGCAGTATCGTTACCCGCACAATTGCACCAACATCACGATTCCAACGAGTGACTGTCTGGTGACGGTGGTCGGGAATAACGGCGCGACCGCCGTCCCGGCGTTCACCGCGCGCGACACCTACAGCGAGTTGCATCTGGGCTACAAGGTCTTCGATCCGCGCGTGTACATCGACGTCGCGTGGGAATTCAACGCCGGCAATTACGGCTATCCGAACTTCACCGGCGTCGGCTTCGGCGCGGAGAAGCTCCCGGATCTGAGCAACACGATCTCGTACTATGGCAGCTACTACTACTATCCCAACGTGCGCGGCACGTACTCCGGGCTCGGCCAGTCGTTGCCGATGCAGTATTCGCTGCAGACGTATAAGGTTGGTGTCACCTGGACGTTCTTGAAGCCGATCTTCTTCGAAGTCGGGTATCAAGGCAACCGCGGAAACGCAAAAGCAAATTCAGTGCTACCCGGCTACACCAACAGCGCGCTCTATATTGGGTTAGGCGCGTACATGAACTACTAGCTTACCGCCAGAACGCGCCAGGGCCAACGCGGCGCTCGCACGAGCGCCGCGTTGTCATTTCTACCGGTCGAGTTCGCCCGCGTAATCGACCCTTTGATCGATCTCGCCTTGCGTATTCATGCGATCGTAGTCGAGCGCGCGCCGTACGTCGGCGCGGCCTTCACGTGACTTGGGACGCACGGCGACTAAGATGCCGCCCTCGCGCAGACCCTTTTCGTACTGTTTGGCGCGGCTCTCACCAATGCCAAGGCCGATCAATCCACCGACGATACCGCCGCCGACAGCGCCGGCGCCGAGTCCCGCGAAGGCCGCCGCAAGCGGTCCGGCAACGAGCGGTGCTGCAAGACCGCCGGTGCCGGCGATCGCCGCAACGCTTCCGGTTGCGGTCAATCCGGCTACAATTGCGCCGAGCACGCCGCCGATGACGCCGCCCGCGGCGAGTCCTTCGCTTCCCTTTGCGTTAACGACCGACGCGAAGGCTTTCTCACGTGTCTTGTCGTCCATCATTACACCAATGTCGTCTTGCTGGTAACCAAGACGATGGAGCCGATCGACCGCTGCAGCCGCGGGATCGCGTTCAAAGTATATCTGCGTTTCAAATTCGTCGAAGTCGTTCATGGAATTCTCCCTTTCTCGCCAGGGCTGTACCCACGTTCGCATAGGTTCTAAAGCTCCACTTTTTTGCGTTTCTCGGCTCGCGGCGTTCGCGGTCCCGTGCTTAAGTGGGAAAAGACGGAGGAACCTCGAGATGAAACGTCTTGCTTTTGCATGGGCATGGGTCTTTGCGGTCGCAACGCTTGCAAGTGCAGCGGCCCAAACCAGCGCGCCCAACGTTACCGGAACCTGGAAGATTCAGCAGACCGGCTTAAACGGTACGACGACGTCGACAATCACGATGACGCAGTCGGGCGACGGCATTGTCGGCACCAATGCGTCGAACGGCAATGGATTCACCGGCACATTCGTCGGAGATTCGAAGGTCAACGGCAAGTGGCATGGGCCCGGAGGTGCGGGCTGGCTGACGGTCTACGTGAGCGCGAACGGCCACAGCCTCAACGGCACCTGGGGCTACAACGGGCGTCCTGCCAACGGCTCGTTCGTCGGCAATAAAGTGCTGCCGCCCTCGCCCATCACCGCCGCGGGAGCCTGGCACGTCACCGGCGCCGGCGGCCCCAACGCGTTCATCGGACTCATGCGCTGCACGCAATCCGGGCCATCCGTGGTCTGTCACGCCGGCGGGATAGTCCTCAACGGAAAGTTTCGTGACAAAGACAAGGTCCGCGCGACCTGGAGCGGCGGCGGCCGATCGGGCTGGTTCTCGTTCTGGTTCAACGGCGACAACAACAGCTTCAACGGTATTTGGGGGCGTGGCGCCGACACCACACCGCCGGTCGGTCGCGTTATCGGTCAGCGTTCGCTCAACGGGTAACGGCGTCGACCCGTCAGCGCAGACGTCGAAAAATCGGTTGCTCTGCCGTAACTTGCCGGAACGCGCCTTCGTGCGCGCTGTGCGTGAGGCTCTCGCCGGTGCCAAGCGCAAGAAAGCCGAGGTGGGTGAGGCTTTCGAACCACAATGAGTGCAGCCTGAATTGCACCGCGCCGTTGAGCAACGGCAGGAAACCACGCGCAACGATGGCTTGAAATTCGTTGATCGACGCGTCCGACGCGGGATTGTGCCGCGCGAACATGAGGCTCTCGAGCAGACGTTCGCGCGGCACGACGAACTCCTCGTCGACCTCGTAGTACTGGGTGATCGGTGCCTCCAATCCGGCCAGCCGGGCGCGCGCTTCCAGATTGGCGCGCCCTCCGTGGCGGTAGAATCCGGACTTGGCGATCGCTACCGACGCGTCGTTGACGAACGTCCCGTAAATGACCGTGCGCGCGAGGAGGCCCGCCTCGTCGAGCAACGCCGCGAGCGCGTACGCATCCCAGCTGAGGCCCGCGCCCGGCACCCAAATACGCAGGAACGAGTACGTGCGCAGCAAGGGGATGACGTTGGCCACGAAGGCGCGGAACAATCCAGGGTCGGCAAACGGCGTCGAGGCGTTGCTGCGAATTGACGAAACGAATGAAGCGAACGCGCGCTCGTCGTGGAGCAGGCGCTCCTGAAGCCCGGAGATGGTGGCGACGCCCTCGGCGCGCATCGCGTCGGCCACGCGTCGCCGCAGCACGGCTTGGTTGAAGCAGCGGAAATCGCAAGCTCCGTAACGCAGCAGTGCATCGAGCAGCAGCTGCAGCTCGATGTCCGCCAGGTCCTCGCGCGGCAGGTTGAGCGCGAGGCGAGCCTCCTCGGCCGCTACTTGCTCAACCATACTTTGAGCAACGACGTCAATTGATCGATGTCGACGGGTTTGCTCACGTATTCCGACGCGCCGGCCGCGATGCACGCCTCGCGATCGCCCTTCATCGCTTTGGCGGTGAGGGCGATGATCGGCATATCGCCGATTCGGTCGTCGGCGCGAATCCGGCGAATCGTCTCGAAGCCGTCCATCTCCGGCATCATGATGTCCATCAACACGATGTCGATGTCGTTACTATCGCGCAGTACCTCGATGCCGGTCCGTCCGCTGTCGGCGCTAAGGGTCTGCATACCGTAGCTGCGCAACGCCGCTTCCAGCGCGAAGATGTTGCGCGCGTCGTCGTCGACGATCAATACGCGCTTGTTCTGTAGCGAACCATTGAGGTCGCCGGGTCCGTGGCGTTTTGCGGGCGCAAGATCCGCCTCGACGCGGTGCAGGAAGAAGTTCAGCTCGTCGATGAGCCGCTCGGGTGCAAACCCGTCCTTCACGATGATCGTCGAGGAAAGGCGGCGTAGGCTTGCCTCTTCATCGCGTGTGAGTTCGCGGCCGGTATAGACGATGATCGGAACGGTCGCCGTCGAGGCCGAAGAACGGAGGCGATCGATCAGCTCTTCACCGCGCATGTCGGGTAGGCCGAGATCGATCACGATGCAGTCGAAGGACTGGCGGCGGACCGCAGAGAGCGCCGCATCGGCCGAAGAAACCGCCGTCACTTGGATCTCGCCCGTGCTAATCAGATTCACCATTGCGTTGAGTTGCACGGTGTCGTCTTCCACAACGAGGACGTTCTTGCAACGGTTCTCCGCAAAGCCGAGCAGACGGTCGAACGCGTCGATTAGCGCCTCTTCGGAGATCGGCTTTTGCAGGTGCGCCACCGCGCCGGATTCCAGCGAGCGCTGCTGCTGCTCGCCGCCCGAGATCACGTGGACCGGAATGTGCGCGGTTGCGTGGGTGTCGCGCAGCGTTTCGAGCACTTTCCAGCCGTCCATATCTGGAAGGCCGATGTCGAGCGTGATCGCGTCGGGCACGAAGCGATTCGCAAGTTCGAGGGCCTCTTCCCCGGTGTGCGCAACGATCGTGCGGAACCCTCGCGTGCGCGCAAAACTCATCACCAGGCGCGCAAAGGTGAGATCGTCTTCGACGATGAGCAGTGTCCGGTCGCCGGCGTCGAGCGTCTTGCGGTCGTCCGGCACGCTTGCCGCGACGGCGGTAGGCTGCGGGCGCGGGCGTGCTGCGTGGATCGCGCCGTCGGCACGAGCGACGACCGCGCGCTGCGCCGGATGATAGAACGTGAAAGTGCTGCCGAAGCCGACCTCACTCTCGACGGCGATCTCGCCACCGAGCAAGGCCGCAATCTCGCGACTGATCGACAGACCCAAACCCGTGCCGCCGAATTTCCGCGACGTGCCCATGTCGGCTTGTTGAAATGCCTCGAAGATGACGTGGTATTTGTCCTGCGGGATACCGATGCCGGTATCGGTGACGGCGAACGACACTGCCGGGCCCGGTACCGGAAGGTTGCGCCCGTGCTCGGACTTGACGTGGAGCGTCACCGAGCCCTCGCTCGTGAACTTGAACGCGTTCGAGAGTAGATTCTTGAGAATCTGCTGCAGACGCGTCGGATCCGTCGTGATCGAGTTTGGAACGTCTTCATCCCGCATGACGATGAATTCGAGATTTTTGTCAGCGGCGATCTGATTGAACGTTCGCTTGACTTCGCCTTCGATCGAATCGATCGAGACCTCTTGCAAGTCGATGGCCGTGGTGCCGGACTCGATCTTCGAAAGGTCGAGGATGTCGTTGATGAGCGTGAGGAGGTCTTGGCCGGCGCCGCGGATCGTTTGCGCAAATTCGATTTGCGTCGCCGTCATATTGCCGTCCGGATTTTCCGAGAGCTGTTTCGAGAGAATGAGCAGGCTGTTGAGCGGTGTGCGCAGCTCGTGCGACATGTTGGCCAAGAATTGCGATTTGTATTTCGAAGTGAGCGAGAGTTGCTCCGCCTTGCGCTCGAGCTCGGTGCGCGCCTCTTCGATTTCGCGCGTACGGCGTTCGACCTCAGCGTTGCGTTCTTGCAGCAAGCGCGCCTTCTCTTCCAACTCGTCGTTCGTCTGGGTCAACTCTAGTTGTTGACTCTGCAACTCTGCGGTCAATGACTGCGACTGCACGAGCAGTTCTTCGGTACGCATGGAGGCGGTAATGGTATTGAGCATGACGCCGATCGACTGCATCAACTGATCGAGGAAAAGCAGGTTGATTTCGCTGAAGCGCCCGAGGGATGCCAATTCGATGACGGCCTTGATATCGCCCTCGAAGGTGACCGGTAGCACGACCAGCGAGAGCGCCTCGACGTCGCCGAGGCCCGAGCCGATCTTCATGTAGCTCTTCGGTACTTCGGTGAGCAGGATACGCTGCTTCTCGACCGCGCACTGCCCGACCAATCCCTCGCCGAACGCGATGGTTTCGCCGACGCGCTCGCGCGGTAGCGCGTAGCTCGCGATCAGGTTGAGGCTGGGCACACCGTTGACGATATCGCTGACGTAGAACGCACCGCTGTGCGCATTTACCAGCGGTACGAGTTCCGACATGATGAGCTTGGTGACGGCGGTGATGTCGCGCTGGCCTTGCAGCATCGAGGTGAAGCGCGCCAGGTTGGTCTTATACCAGTCTTGCTCGGTGCCCTTGCGCGTCGTGTCGCGCAGGTTTTGGATCATCTCATTGACGTTGCGCGTCAGTTCGCCGACTTCACCGCGCGCTTCGATTTCAATCGTACGCGAGAGGTCGCCCTTGGTCACGGTGGTCGCGACTTCGGAGATCGCGCGAATTTGGTCGGTGAGTTGGGCGGCGAGCTGGTTCACGTTGTCGGTGAGGTCACGCCACAAACCGGCCGCGCCGGGTACGTTGGCTTGGCCGCCTAGGCGCCCTTCGAAACCGACTTCGCGCGCGACGGTGGTCACCTGATCGGCGAAGGTCGCAAGCGTATCGATCATCCCGTTGATCGTCTCAGCGAGTTGCGCGATTTCGCCGCGCGCTTGCAGCGTTAGCTTGCGCTTGAGGTCGCCGTTGGCGACGCCGGTGACGACCTGCGCGATGCCGCGAACCTGATTGGTCAAGTTGGCAGCCATCGAGTTGACGTTGTCGGTAAGATCCTTCCAAACGCCGCTAACGCCTTGCACGTGCGCCTGACCGCCGAGCACGCCTTCCGATCCGACTTCGCGCGCGACGCGGGTGACTTCCGACGCGAACGCGTTGAGCTGGTCGACCATGACGTTGATCGTGTCTTTGAGCTCCAGAATCTCACCGCGCACGTCGACCGTGATCTTCTTCGAGAGGTCGCCGTTGGCCACGGCGGTCGTGACCTTGGCGATGTTACGCACTTGCGAGGTGAGGTTCGAGGCCATGAAGTTCACGGAATCGGTGAGGTCTTTCCACGTGCCCGAGACGCCTTGCACGCGGGCTTGGCCGCCGAGAATGCCGTCGGAACCAACTTCGCGGGCGACGCGCGTGACTTCACCGGCGAAGGCATTGAGCTGGTCGACCATGACGTTGATCGTGTTCTTGAGTTCGGCGATTTCGCCGCGCACGTCGACGGTGATCTTGCGCGAGAGGTCGCCGTTGGCGACGGCGGTCGTGACGTCGGCGATATTACGCACTTGCGAGGTGAGGTTCGAGGCCATGACGTTGACCGAATCGGTCAAGTCCTTCCACGTGCCCGACACGCCTTGCACCTGCGCTTGGCCGCCGAGCTTGCCTTCGGAACCGACCTCGCGCGCGACGCGCGTCACTTCCGAGGCGAAGCCGTTGAGCTGTTCGACCATCGTGTTGATCGTGTTCTTGAGTTCGGCGATTTCACCGCGCACGTCGACGGTGATCTTCTTCGAGAGGTCGCCGTTGGCGACTGCGGTCGTGACGTCGGCAATATTACGCACTTGCGACGTGAGGTTCGAGGCCATGAAGTTCACCGAGTCGGTGAGATCCTTCCACGTGCCCGAGACGCCTTTGACGTCGGCCTGGCCGCCGAGCTTGCCTTCGGAACCGACTTCGCGCGCGACGCGCGTGACTTCGGAAGCGAACGCGTTGAGCTGGTCGACCATGATGTTGATCGTGTCTTTGAGCTCGGCGATTTCGCCGCGGACCTGGACGGTGATCTTCTTCGAAAGGTCGCCGTTGGCGACGGCGGTGGTAACGTCGGCGATGTTACGCACTTGCGACGTGAGATTCGAGGCCATGAAGTTCACCGAGTCGGTGAGGTCTTTCCACGTGCCCGAAACACCGGCGACCTGCGCTTGACCGCCGAGAATGCCTTCGGAGCCGACTTCGCGCGCGACGCGCGTGACTTCGGAAGCGAAGCCGTTGAGCTGATCGACCATGGTGTTGATCGTATCTTTGAGCTCGAGGATCTCACCGCGCACTTCGACGGTGATTTTCTTGGAGAGGTCGCCGTTGGCGACGGCGGTGGTGACGTTGGCGATGTTGCGCACCTGCGACGTCAGGTTGGACGCCATCACGTTCACGGAGTCGGTCAGGTCTTTCCACGTACCCGATACGCCGCGCACGTCGGCTTGGCCGCCCAGGATGCCTTCGGAACCCACCTCGCGCGCGACGCGCGTGACTTCCGAAGCGAAGCCGTTAAGCTGGTCGACCATCGTGTTCATCGTGCGCTTGAGATCGAGAATTTCGCCGCGTACGTCGACGGTGATCTTCTTAGAGAGGTCACCGCTCGCGACGGCCGTGGTCACCTCGGCGATGTTGCGAACCTGTGCGGTGAGGTTCGAGGCCATGGTGTTGACGGAGTCGGTGAGATCTTTCCACGTGCCGGCGACGCCTTGCACCTCGGCTTGGCCGCCCAGTTTGCCTTCGGAGCCCACTTCGCGTGCCACGCGCGTCACTTCGGAGGCGAAGCCGTTGAGCTGATCGACCATGGTGTTGACCGTGCGCTTGAGGTCGAGAATTTCGCCTTTGACGTCAACGGTGATCTTCTTTGAAAGGTCGCCGTTGGCGACGGCCGTCGTGACGTCGGCGATGTTGCGGACCTGCGAAGTCAAGTTTCCGGCCATCGTGTTGACCGAGTCGGTGAGGTCCTTCCACGTGCCCGCGACGCCTTCGACCTCCGCCTGACCACCGAGTTTACCTTCGGAGCCGACTTCGCGAGCGACACGGGTCACTTCAGAAGCGAAGGCGTTGAGCTGATCGACCATGACGTTGATCGTGTCTTTGAGCTCGGCGATCTCGCCGCGCACGTCCACGGTAATTTTCTTCGAAAGGTCGCCGCGCGCGACCGCGGTCGTGACGTTGGCGATGTTACGCACTTGCGCGGTAAGGTTGCCGGCCATCGTGTTGACCGAGTCGGTGAGGTCTTTCCACGTGCCGGCAACGCCGGTCACCTGCGCCTGTCCGCCGAGAATGCCTTCCGAGCCGACTTCGCGCGCGACGCGCGTCACTTCGGATGCAAAGGCGTTGAGCTGATCGACCATCGTGTTGATCGTGCCTGAGAGTTCACGAATTTCGCCGCGCGCGTCGACGGTGATCTTTTTCGAAAGGTCGCCGTTGGCGACGGCCGTCGTGACGTCGGCGATGTTACGAACCTGAGCGGTCAGGTTACCGGCCATGGTATTCACCGAGTCGGTGAGATCTTTCCACGTGCCGGCAACGCCTTTCACGTTTGCTTGCCCACCGAGTTTGCCTTCGGAGCCGACTTCGCGCGCGACGCGCGTCACCTCCGAAGCGAAGGCATTGAGACGATCGACCATCTTGTTGATCGTGCGGCTCGAGCGCAAGAATTCGCCGCGCAGGGGATGGCTGTCGGTCTCCAGCGGCATTTGCTGTGAGAGATCGCCATTGGCGACCGCGCCCAATACGCGGCCCGCTTCGGACATCGGAAAGACGAGGTCGTCGATCAATCGGTTGACCGACTCGATGCCCTCGCGCCACGCGCCCTTGAGGCCCTCGGTGCGTGCGCGCTTGGTGATCGAGCCCTCGCGTCCCACGACTTCGCTGATGCGCGCAAGTTCGTCGTTGACATACTGATTGTGCTCGACGCACGCGTTGAACGCCGCAGCGATTTCGCCGTCGACTCCGACGAGGTCGTTGGGCAACCGTAAACGAAAATCTCCGTCGCGAAGCGCGCGTACCGCCGCGAGAAGTTCCTGCTGATGGAGTCGGCCGGGGTCCGGACGATCCGCACCGGCAAAATCTTCAGTAACAGTCGACGACATAAAAAGTCAGCGCCCCCATGGCCTCTGTGTAAGGTACCTAATACCCGTCTGCTACCGTGCCAAACATCGTGGCGCTAGCCAGTTTACTGGACCCATAAATCGGGCACCATCAATGTAACAATGACCGTCAAGAGGGACCATGATCAGGGATCTTGTTCCGCTCGAAGGTAGCCAGCGCGCGCCTATGTCGACCAAGCCGAGGATTGTGGAGAACGTCGCACGACTCTGTGCTGACGCGTTTGCGGATCTTTGCGCCGTGTATCTGTTCGGTTCGCCGAGCGGGCCCGTCGTGTTTTGCACGCGGGTCCCGGGTGCATTTCCGGCGCTGCAAGATGCGCCACTCGACGGGTCCTACATCAAGCTCGCGCAGGAAGCTGGTCTGGCACCGCCGGTTTGCCAGCCACTGATCGTCGACGGAGCGCCGGCCGGTAGCGTCGTGCTGGCCAGCGCGCGTGAAGCGTCGTCCAGTGTCACGCCGGCCATGGCCTTGATGGTTGCGACGATACTTTCGGAAGCGATCGGTCAGGGAGCACTGCTCGCGCATCACCATCGAGTGTCGGAGCGACTGCAGCGCGCAATGCTGCCGGAGCGGCTCGTTCAAGGTCCCGGTATTTCGTTTGACGCGGCCTACTGGCCGGCGAGCCGCGATGCGGTCGTCGGCGGCGACTGGTACGACGCCTTCGAGGTGAGCGACGGGAAGATCGGCATTTCGGTCGGCGACGTAACCGGCCATGGGTTGGAAGCCGCGGTGACCATGAGCGAAATCCGCAGTGCGATTCGGGCCGCAGCCGCGACGCATCAATCGCCCTCGGCGCTGCTCAACGCGGTCGAATCGATGGTCAGCTCGCAGTGCATCGGGGTGGCCTCGGCGATCGCCGGCATCTTCGATCCCGTTACCGGCATTTTGCGCTACGCCTGCGCGGGCCATCCGCCGCCGGTGCTGGTGACCGCGTCGGGCGTGGCCTATATCCTGCCCGGTGGCGGGCTGTTGCTCGGACTCGGCGAGCCGGTCGCTTCGGGGGTGCGGACGGTGACGATCGCTCCGGGAGCGTCGTGCTACTTCTATACTGACGGGCTGACCGAGCACGCCCGCGACCCGGTGGCCGGCGAGGAGCAGTTGGTCGCTGCAATCGAGCACTTAGCGGCCACGGACACGCTCGATGCCCACGAGTTGCACATGCGCATCATCGCCGAAGGTCCCAATCTCGACGACTGCGCGACGCTCTTGTTGCGGCGCGCGGCCGCGCCCCCGATGCCCGTCGAGCGCTACACGTACAGCGCGGTACCGAATTCGGCCCGCATTGCGCGCGACGCGATCCGCTCCTACGCCGAGCAACACGGAATGAATCGGGCCGACTCCTTCGACATCGTGCTTGCCGCGGGTGAGGCGATTGCCAACGCGATTGAGTACGGCGCGCACTCACCTGAAGGGACGTTTACGGTCGAACTCGTCCGCGACGATGCCGAGCTTCAGGTTAGCGTCGAGAGCGAAGGCCATTGGCGCAGCACCCCGTCGCACAAAGATCGCGGGCGCGGCATGCAGATCATGCGGGCCTGCGCAAAGAACGTCGAAGTCTCCTCGACTGCGGAGCGCACGCATCTCACGCTTGCGTTTTCCTCCCGCTAAATATACATAACGACTGCTAAGCATACAATCGCGCCGTGGGAACGTTCTTTGCGCTGACGCCGTTGCGCCAAAAGGAACAACTTATGGTAAGCGCGATTCAAAGACCTAGTTCCTGGACTACTATGCGCCCGCGCTATGCGGCGCCGATAGGAGCATTGAATTTATGTCGGATGGCAAACTGGATCGAAAGTCGTTTCTGACGACGGCGGCCATTACGTCGGCTGGGCTCGTCACCGGCTTTCCTGCAATTCTTCCGAGCCGCGCATTCGCGGCAGACACGCTCAAGGTTGGAATTAACGAAGAATACACCGGCGTGTATGCTGCCTATGCGCAAAGCGAAACGCGCGGCGCCTTGATGGCGATGGACGCGTGGAACGCGCGCGGCGGCGTTATGGGCGGCACGAAAGTGGAGCTCATTCAAGCCGACAACAACAATAACCCGGGCACAGCCGTCGAGAAGACGCGTCAGCTGGTTCTCGTCCAGAAATGCCCGGTGCTGATGGGCACGATCAATAGCGCGGACTCGCTCGCGGTGAGCGGTGCCGCCAACGCGCTCAACACGTTCTACATCGATTCGGGCGGCCACGCCGACGCGGTCACGGGTGAGAAGTGCGCGTATAACACCTTCCGTACGTGTCATAGCACGTGGATGGAGACGCACGCGACCGGCTATTCGCTGGCCAAGAAGTTCGGGAAGAAATGGTACATGATCATTCCGGACTACGCCTTCGGTCATGCGCTGCAAGCCGGCTACCATGCCGTCGGTAAGCAAATCGGGGTTGAATTTGTCGGCGAGGATCTCACCCCGCTCGGCACGACCGACTTCAGCCCGTATCTCACCAAGGTGCTTGCGGCGAAGCCCGACCTCTTGCTCGTCCTCGTGCAAGGCGACGACTTCGTCAACTGTCTCAAGCAAACCACGCAGTACGGGATCGTCGGTAAAGTGCCGATCGGCGGGCCCCAGGTGGAACTGGAAGCGGTGTGGGCCCTTCCGAAGGAAG
>Ga0335074_10001244_pt1 | contig 34774 bp, 31 predicted proteins | sample Lox_Sample_23_FD_206715 | JGI IMG/M metagenome (GOLD analysis project Ga0335074, IMG submission 206715) | Soil microbial communities from Loxahatchee National Wildlife Refuge, Florida, United States - Lox_Sample_2.3 | ecosystem: Environmental > Terrestrial > Soil > Wetlands | place: USA... | reverse complement strand
GGCGCCGCTCGGGCACCGCCCACGCGGCGCCGCGACGGTTTAGCGTAAGTTGGTGCCGCAAACCATTTAAAATCCACGCCGGATTGCGCGCAAGCGGCTATGATGGCGGACGTCGTTGCGCCTCGACAGGAGGGTCGAGTGGCCGGTCGGCACATCTGGGCGGGGGCCGTTTGCGCCGTCGGTCTCTTGATCGGCGGCGCGCCGCCGCAGGCTCTGCCGCAGACGGCTGTCGGTCCGCTGCGACCGCTGGTGCCGCCCTGCGATCAGTTCAACCCGTTCAGCCCGGCGCGCAGTACGCGGATCACCCTCGATTCGGGCGATCTCGTGCAGCGGCAAGGCCGTGAATTGCGCAGCTTCATCGATACCGGCAGCCTCGGCCGCGCCGACATCGCGATCGTCAGCGCGGCGCCGCAGGGAAGCGTCCTCGCGGTTTCGGCGATCCCCGAGATCAGCCGGATATCGCCGTATTTCGGCGAGCGGCTGAAAGGCGTTGCGCTCGATGTCGCGGTGCGGGCGCCGGGGCAGCCGATACGTGTCGTGCTCGCGCTGCGGCAGGTCTGCGCCCGCTATTTCCGCAATACGTTTTTGTATTATTGACGCTCAGCCGCTGCGATCTCGCGCAGGCGGGCGAGGCAGGCGGCCCGGTCGGCGGCGAAATCGCCTTCCTCCCACCATTGCCGCATGGCGGCCAGCAGCCGACCCACTCGCGGGCCCGTGGCGATGCCGAGCGCCGTGACATCGCGGCCGGAGAGCGGGAAATGCGGCGCTCGCCACGAGCGCGCCAGCGCCAGCATTGCGTCGAGGGAATGCCGGTCGATCGCGCCGTCGGCCGCGGCCAGCAGCGCCAGGTCGCGATAACGGTCCGGCCCGAAGCGGGCCAGGGCACGGCGCTGGCGGCGCAAGTCGCCGGCGGCGGGCGGCATCAGGTCCGGCGCCGGCGCCAGAGCCGCGAGGCGGTCGCTTTGCGCGTTGGACAGCCGCAGCCGCGCCGCCATAGCCGCCATTCCATCGGCGTCGGCCTGGACGACGGCGGCGAGGCGGCGCAGCGGATCGGGCGTCGCGGATTCGATGTCGATCAATCGCTGCAGGCGATCGATCCGCGTCGCCTCCGGCAATACCGCCGCCAGTATGCCGTCTTCCGCCATCATCCGCAGCGCTCCCACGGGCGCCGGCAACGCGAGCAGGCGAAACAATTCGCCCGTCACCCGCTCCGCCGACAGGCGCTGCAGGAGCGGGCGGCGGCGCAGGCGGCACGCGCCGCCGGGTCGCCGGCCCCGCCGCCGAACCGCGCCTCGAACCGGTAGTAGCGCAAGACGCGCAGCACGTCCTCGGCGATCCGCGTCGCCGGGTCGCCGACGAAACGCACATGAGCCGCCCTGAGGTCGGCCAATCCGCCGACCGGGTCGTGTATCGTGCCGTCGGGATCGAGATAGATCGCGTTGATCGTGAAGTCGCGGCGCGCGGCGTCCGCCTGCCAATCGGCGCCGAACGCGACGCGAGCGCGCCGGCCGAATGTCTCGACGTCGCGCCGCAATGTCGTGATCTCGAAATGCCGGGGCGGCAGCACCGCAGTGACCGTGCCATGCGCGATGCCGGTCGGCACCGCTTTGATGCCGGCGGCGGCAAGCGCGGCGATGACGGCTTCGGGAAGCGCCGGCGTCGCAACGTCGATATCGGCAATCGGCTGGTCGAGCAGCGCATCGCGGACGCAGCCGCCGACAAAGCGGGCCTCGATCCCCGCGGTCGCCAGTGCCGCCAGCAAGGCTGCGACCGCCGGCTCCTGCATCCACGGCTGCGGCGCGATGCGGGTCATCGCGGCCTGCTCCGGCGCGGCTCGACCGTCACCCAGAGGCCGCCCTTTGGCCGGATATTGGTCCAGGCGGTCGGCTCGACGGCGCGGCCGGGCACGAGGCGAAAGCGGAGCCGGTGCGCCAGCACCGCCACCGCGACCGTCAACTGCAACATCGCAAACGAGGCGCCGACGCAGACCCGCGGGCCGGCCGCGAACGGCAGATAGGCGTAGCGCGAGCGAATCGCCGCCGCGCTCGGCGCAAAGCGCTCGGGGTCGAAGCGGTCAGGATCCTGCCACAACTTGCGGTGCCGATGCACAACCCACGGCACGATCGCGACGATCGAACCGCGCGGCACCCGATGGCCGGCGACGATATCGTCATCGAGAGCGCGCCGCATCATCATGACCGGCAGCGGCGGGTAGAGCCGCATCGTCTCGTCGAGGACCTGCCGCAGGAAGCCGAGGCGCGGCACCGTTGCCGGCGACGGCGCGCCGCCGTCCAGCTGGGCGTCGAGTTCGGCATGCAGCCTCGCCTCGACCGCGGGATGCGTCGCCAGCAAGTACCAGACCCACGGCAACGGCCGCAGCGAGGTCGCCGAGGTTGCGGCCAAGGTCAGGATCTCGTCGTGCAATTCGGCCCGGCTCAGCCCGTCGCCGGCGGCGCGGTCGTGCGCATTGGCGAGACGCCACAACAGGTCCCGCGGCCCGGCGTAGCCGGCGTAGCGGCGCTCGGCGATCAGGCGGTCGAGCAAGGGCGCGAAATGGCGCGCTTCGCGCCGGGTCTTGCGCCAGCGGTCGAGCGGCCGCAGCCGGTGCGGCGTCGGCAGCAGGTCGAACAGGCGATAGGGCCCCGGATACTGGCCGAGGCGGGCAAGCATCGGATCGACCGCGCGGTCGTCGCCGGCAAAGAGGCGGCCGGCCGACAGCGTGATCAGATGGCGCAACGCCTCGTGCAGATCGATCGGCTGGCCGGCCGGCAGCGCCGCGAAGCGGCACGCCATTTGCGCCGCCAATTCGACGAGCATCGGCACTTCGGGCAATACGGCGCGGTGATCCAAGGTCGGATTGATCAGGCGGCGGTGCCGCCGCCACGCTTCACCCTCGGCATGCAGCATGCCGCTGCCGGAGGCAAACTCGAACATCCGCCGGATCCACGGGAGGCGCGGATAATTGTCGAGATTGTCGTGCAACACGCGGCGGATTCCGTCGGGGTCGCTGACGATCAGCAATCGCCGGCCAAAAAATCGCCGCTCGATGAACATCTCGCTGAATAATTCCTCGTCACAGGCGGCGAGCGAGTTCTGCCGCGCGACGCGCAGAAACTGCAGCGCCGAGAGCGGCCGCGAGGGGCGCGGCGGCATCGCCGGAACAACCTCGCCGGGGGCGTCGGCGCCGCTCGCCGCTGCAATCGTCAAGACCCGCCCCGTTCGCGCGGCTCGACGGTCATCCGGATGCCGAAGCGCGGCCGCAGATTGATCCACGCGACGGGCTCGATCCGCTGTCCCGGCACCAGGCGAAAGCGGAAGCGCTGGGCCAAGATCGCGACGGCGATGACGAGCTGCATCATCGCCAATGACGCACCGACGCAGACATGCGGGCCGATGCCGAACGGCAGGTACGAATAGCGCGACCGCGCCCTGGCTTCCGGCTCGGCGAACCGGTCCGGGTCGAAGCGGTCGGGATCGCGCCACAGGCGGCGATGACGGTGCAATACCCAGGGCATGACGAGGACGATCGAGCCGCGCCGCACGGCATGGCCGCAGACGCGGTCATCGGCCGTCGCGCGCCGCGGGATCATGACCGGCAGCGGCGGATAGAGCCGCATCGTCTCGTCGAGGACCTGCCGCAGGTAGGGCAGCCGCGCCAGATCCTCGGCGCCCGGCGCGCGGCCGCCGAGCACCGCGGCCAATTCCCCGACCAGCCGCTCCTCGACCGCGGGATGCGTCGCCAGCAGATACCAGACCCATGTCAGCGGCCGCAGTGTCGTCGATGACGTGGCGCCGAGCGTGATCGCCTCGTCGCGCAGTTCCGCCGAGCCGAGCGCGGCGCCGTCGCGCGGCTGGGTGAGGCGCCAGAAGAGATCGCGGCGGCCGCCGTATGCGGCGCCGCGGCGCGCCGCGAACAGGCGATCGAGCATCGGCGCGAAGCGCGCGGCGGCGTCGCGGCTCGACGCATAGCGCCGCAGCAGCGGCAGCCAGCGGGGCAGCGGCACAAAGTGAACGAGGCTCGGTTTGAGCGGGAAATGCCCCATGCGGTCGAGCATCGGCTCGATTTCGGGCGCATCGGTCGCAAGGACCCGGCGCGATGAGACCGTGACCAGGTGGGAAAAGGTCGCGCCGAGATCGAATTCGCGATCGGCCGGAAAGGCGGCAAGGGCGCGCGCCATCTCGTCGGCCGTCTCGGCGATGAGCGTGGCGTCCGGCGCAATCGCACGCGGATCGAGGGTCGGGTTGATGATCCGCCGGTGGCGCCGCCAGACATCGCCCTCGGCGCACAACATGCCGGTACCCGAGGTGAACGCGAATACCCGCCGGATCGCACCGAGCCGCGGGTAGTTCTGGTAATTGTCCTGCAGGACGCGGCGGATGCCGCCGGGATCGCTGACGATGACGAGCCGCCCCCATGCGAAGCGGCGTTCGACAAAGAGCTCCTCGTAGAGTTCCGCGTCCCACGCCGCCAGCGAGTTGCGCTGCAGCGTCCGCCACAATTGCAGCGTCGTCAGCGCGCGGTCCGGGCGCGGCGGCAGGGCAGGCGGCGGCTCGATCTGCTCGGCAAGCGTCATTGCGCGGGTTCGGGCCATCTGCGGGGCTGCATTGACCTTAGCGCAGCCGCGACGGAGGGCAAGCCGTCGCGGTCGCGGCCGCCGATCGGCGCCCGACGGCATTCAGCCGGCGCGCAGTTTGTGCGACACTCGCCGCGACAGTGCATACGGGCTACAGCGATGACGACGCAGCTCTACACCCACCCGGCCTGCCTCGAACACGACCCCGGAGATTATCATCCGGAATCGCCCGCCCGCCTGCGCGCGGTGCTCGACGCGCTCGCGACGCCGGAATTCGAGCGGCTGGCGCGGCTGCCGGCGCCGGAGGCGGTGCTCGAGGATATCGCCCGCGTGCATCCGCGCGGCTTTATCGAGCGGTTGCTGGCGGCGGTGCCGCGTGAGGGGCATCGCGGCATCGACGCCGACACGGTGCTCTGCCCGGCTTCCGGGCGGGCTGCGCTGCGCGCCGCCGGCGCCGTCGTTGCCGCCGTCGATGCGGTCGCAACGGCGGCGGCCGACAATGCCTTCTGCGCCGTGCGGCCGCCCGGCCACCACGCCGAGCCCGGTCGCGCGATGGGCTTCTGCCTGTTCAACAATGTCGCGATCGGAGCATTGCGGGCGCGGGCGGCGCACGGTCTCGAACGCGTCGCGGTCGTCGATTTCGACGTGCATCACGGCAACGGCACGCAGGCGCGCTTCTGCGACGACGCCGCGCTGTTTTACGCCTCCACGCACCAGTCGCCGCTGTATCCCGGCACCGGCGGCCGCGGCGAGACCGGCGTCGGCAACATCGTCAACGTGCCGTTGCCGCCGGGCGCCGGATCGCGCCAGTTCCGCCTCGCCTTCAGCGGCACGATCCTGCCGGCACTCGACGTCTTCCGGCCCGAGATGCTGCTGATCTCGGCCGGGTTCGATGCGCACCGGCAGGATCCGCTCGCGCAATTGCGTCTCGACGAGACCGACTATACATGGGTCACCGAGCAGCTGCTCGACCTCGCCTGGCGGCATGCCGGCGGCCGCGTCGTCTCGACGCTGGAAGGCGGCTACGATCTCGCCGCCCTCGCCGCCAGCGCGGCGGCACATGTTCGCGTGCTGATGTCGGCGTGAGAAACCCTGTGGTAATTTAGCAACCTGACGGGCTATTCGCGCGTTACGATAATGAGCCGCGCCGGACCAGTCTTCCATCGTGGCGCAGAGGGGCGCAGATGAGCGATTCGCGCGAGGCGCCCGACATCGCGTCGATGAGTTTCGAGGATGCGTTGGCCGAGTTGGAGCAGATCGTGCGGCGGCTCGAAGCGGGACAGGTGAAGCTCGACGAGGCGATCCAGTGCTACGAACGCGGCGCGCGGTTGAAACGCCATTGCGAGCAGAAGCTGACCGAGGCGCAACAGCGCGTCGAACGCATCGTCATCGGGCCGGACGGCGCCGTCGGCGCCCAGATGACAAAGCTCGATTGAGGGGAACGCGCCGGCGATGATGCGTGTTCGAGAGGCGACGTGACCGAGAGACTGTGGCCCGACAGCGTATCGGTCGCCGACGCGACGGCGATCGCCGCGCGGCTCACCGACGCGGTGATCGAGCGCCTGCTGGTCTTGCCGCCGGGGCTGGAAGCGCGCGTCTACGAGGCGATGCGCTTTGCCGCCCTGGCGCCCGGCAAACGTCTGCGGCCGCTGCTGGTTCTGGCCGGGGCGCGGCTGTTCGGGGTGGCGCAGCGCAGCGCGCTGCAGGTCGCGGCGGCGGTCGAGATGGTGCACGCCTATTCGTTGATCCACGACGATCTGCCGGCGATGGATAACAGCGATTTTCGGCGCGGCCGACCGACCTGCCACAGGCAGTTCGACGAGGCGACTGCCATTCTCGCCGGGGACGGCTTGTTGACGATGGCGTTCGAAGCCCTGTCCCACCCCGATGCGCATGGCGATCCCGCGGCGCGCTGCGAGTTGGTCGCCGCGCTGGCGACGGCGGCTGGCGCCGCCGGCATGGTCGGCGGCCAGATGATCGACCTGATCGCCGAGCGGCAGCCGCTCGACATCGGCGCCATCACCCGGCTGCAGCGGATGAAGACCGGCGCGCTGATCGCTTTCGCGTGCGAGGCTGGGGCGGTCCTCGCGCGGGCGACGGGCGAAGCGCGGACGGCGCTGCGCGGCTATGCGCACGACCTCGGGCTGGCGTTCCAGATCGCCGACGACCTCCTCGACGTCGAAGGATCGTCGGCCGAAACCGGCAAGCCGGTCGGCGCCGACGCCGTCGCCGGCAAGGCAACGTTCGTATCGATCCTCGGGGTCGAGCGGGCGCGGGCGCAAGGTGAACTCTTGGTGAACCAAGCGATCGCCCATCTCGAAATGTTTGAAGAACGCGCGGAACTTTTGCGACAAGTCGCACGATATGTCGTAAACCGCCGAACGTGAGCGCGAGGAGCCCGCATTGGACCAGAAGCCCCTCCACATCTCGAACCGTACGCCGCTGCTCGACCGGATCAACGTGCCGGCTGACCTGCGGCGGTTGCCGGAGGCCGATCTGCGCCAGGTCGCCGACGAATTGCGCGCCGAACTGATCGACGCCGTGTCGATCACCGGCGGCCATTTCGGCGCCGGGCTCGGCGTCGTCGAGTTGACGGTCGCGCTGCATTACGTGTTCGAGACGCCGCACGACCGCCTGATCTGGGATGTCGGCCATCAGGCCTATCCGCACAAGATCCTGACCGGGCGGCGCGACCGCATCCGCACGATTCGCCAGGGCGGCGGCCTCAGCGGCTTCACAAAACGTTCGGAAAGCGAGTACGACCCGTTCGGCGCGGCGCACAGCTCGACCTCGATCTCGGCCGGGCTCGGCATGGCCGTTGCGCGCGACTTCAAGGGCGAGAAGCGCAACGTCATCGCGGTCATCGGCGATGGTGCGATGAGCGCCGGCATGGCCTACGAGGCGATGAACAATGCCGGATCGATGGATTCCCGCCTGATCGTCATCCTCAACGACAACGACATGTCGATCGCCCCGCCGGTCGGCGCGATGAGCGCCTATCTGTCGCGCGTGCTGTCGTCGAAATCGTTCATGTCGCTGCGCCACATCGGCGGCGAGGTAGCGCGGCATCTGCCGAAGCGGCTGGAGCACATGGCGCGGCGGGCGGAGGAACTGGCGCGCAGCTTCGTGACCGGCGGCACGCTATTCGAGGAAATGGGCTTTTACTATGTCGGGCCGATCGACGGCCACAATATCGACCATCTGCTGCCGGTGCTGAAAAACATCCGCAACAGCGGCGACGGCGGGCCGGTGCTGGTCCATGTCGTGACCGAGAAAGGGCACGGCTATCTGTCGGCCGAGCAGGCCGAAGACAAATGGCACAGCGTTGCCAAGTTCGACGTGATCACCGGCACGCAGGCCAAATCGGCCGCCAAGGCGCCGCAATACACGACCGTCTTTGCCAAGTCGCTGATCCAGGAGGCCGAAAAGGATGACCGCATCGTCGCGATCACGGCGGCGATGCCGTCGGGCACCGGCCTCAACCTGTTCGGCGACAAATTCCCGACGCGCACGTTCGATGTCGGCATCGCGGAGCAGCACGCGGTAACCTTTGCCGCCGGCCTGGCGGCGGAGGGCATGAAGCCGTTCGCGACGATCTATTCGACGTTCCTGCAACGCGCCTACGACCAGGTCGTGCACGACGTGGCGATCCAGAAATTGCCGGTGCGCTTTGCGATCGACCGGGCCGGGCTTGTCGGCGCCGACGGCCAGACGCATGCCGGCTCGTTCGACGTGACCTATCTCGGCTGCCTGCCGGGTTTTGTCATCATGGCGGCGGGCGACGAGGCCGATCTTGTGCATATGGTCGCGACCTGCGTCGCGATCGATGATGCGCCCTCAGCCGTGCGCTACCCGCGCGGCGAGGGGATCGGCGTGGCGCTGCCGGAATTCGGCGTGCCGCTGGCAATCGGCCGCGGCCGCATCCTGCGCGAGGGCACAAAGATCGCCCTGTTGAATTTCGGCGGCCGCCTCGGCGAATGCCTGAAGGCGGCGCAGGAACTCGGTGCCCACGGCCTGTCGACGACGGTGGCCGACGCGCGTTTTGCAAAGCCGCTCGACACCGATCTCGTCAACCGGCTGTGCCGCGAGCACGAAGTCGTCATCACGATCGAGGAAGGCGCGATCGGCGGCTTCGGCAGCTTCGTGCTGCAGCATCTGGCGATGACCGGGCAGCTCGATCAGGGGCTCAAAATCCGCACGATGTGCCTGCCCGACCTGTTCCTCGAACACGATTCGCCAAACGCGCAGTACGACACGGCCGGCCTCAACGCCCGCCACATCGTCGCGACGGCGCTGTCGGCGCTGGGCCGCGAGATCGCCGCCCAGCCGGCCCGCGCCTGAAGCACACCCTCAAGCCAGCGCCGGTTCGGGCGTCTTCGCCCTTGTTTTGAATTCCGGCATGACCTCGGCCGCGAAGCGCTCGAGTTGTTCGAGGCACAGTGATTTCGGTACGCCGACCGACAGGCTGACGGATACCCGATCGAGGCCGGGATAGCGTTTCTCGATCGCCTTCAGGTGTTCGATGATCTGTTCGGGCGTGCCGCACAGGACGCCGCCCGCCTTAATCGCGTCCTCGATGCGCGGCAATTTTGCGGCAGGCGCGCGCCGTGGATCGCGCATGATCTCGATCTGCTCCTCGCTGAGGGCGCGGACGAGCCGCAGTTCACCGAACATCTTCATGTTCTCTTCGTAATATTTGCCCGCCTCGCGAATGCCGGCCTCGCGGCTGTCGGCGATGAAGAAATGAAACCCGAAGGCGAGGCGCTCGCCGAGCTCCAATTGCTTGCCGATCCTGGCGTGCGCTTCCTGCCATTTCAAAACAACGCCGTGCATCGCGCCGCCTTCGGCCGAGCCGCCGCCGACCAGCCCCTGGATGCCGTGCCGCGCCATGAAATCGAGCGCCCGATCGCTGCCGCCCTGGATCGGCTGCCAGCATTCGACCGGTAGGCGCAAGGGCCGCGGCACCAGCGTCAACTCCTTCAGCTGATAGCCGCGATACGGCACTTCCGGCGGCAGCGTGTAGTGCCGGCCGCGATGCGAAAAGCTGTCGTTGTTGAACGCCTTGAAGATGATCTCGACCTGCTCCTCGAACAGTTCGCGATTGGCCGGCTGGTCGAGGAGCGGCGCGCCGAACGTCTCGACCTCGCGGGTGTGGTAGCCGCGCCCGACGCCGAACGTGATGCGCCCGTTCGACAGGATGTCGGCCGTCGCGTAGTCCTCGGCGAGCCGCAGAGGGTGCCACATCGGCGTGATGTTGAAGCCGCAACCCAGGCGCAGCCGGGTCGTCAGATGCGACAGGTGCAGCGCCGTCATCAGCACGTTCGGAATGCACTCGTAGCCTTCGTGCTGGAAATGGTGCTCGGCCATCCAGAACGTGTCGTAGCCCGCCCGGTCCATCAGCCTGGCCATTGCCTCGGCCTTGTCGAAGACCGTGGCGAGATGCTCGTTGGGGTAGAGCCGATCGTTCACCGGGACGCCGCCGTAGCCGACATTTTCGATATCGACATGGCCGGCAAACAGGCTGTCGAATTTGGTGATCATGGCGTGGCTCCATTGCAGGCGTGCCCGCGATAGTGAACCGGCGGGCCGGCCCGGTCAAACCGCTCAGGCCGGGGGCGCGGCGGCGCTGCGCGGGTTGAGGTTCTGGATGTGGCCGCTCTCGGTGCCGGCGGTCGGGTCGATGACGGCGTTGATCAATGCCGGCTTCTGCGACGCGAGCGCCTCCGAGAGCGCCTGCGTCAGCCCCGGCGTGTCGGTGCAGTGATAGCCTCGGCCGCCGAACGCCTCGATCAGCTTTTCGTAACGCGCGTCGCGCAGCAGCCCCGTCGGCGAGTACGGCCGGCCTGTCGGGTCGCCGCGATAGACGCCGTTATTGTTGAAGATGACGGTCGTGACGGGCAGTTCGTAGCGGCAGATCGTTTCCACTTCCATGCCGCTGAAGCCGAAGGCGCTGTCGCCCTCGATCGCGACGACCGGCTTCCCGGTCACCGCGGCGGCGCCAACCGCATAGCCCATGCCGATCCCCATGACGCCCCAGGTGCCGCTGTCGAGGCGGTGGCGCGGCCTGTCCATGTCGAGGATGTTGCGGCCGAAATCCAACGTGTTGGCGCCTTCGTTGACGACGTAGACATCGGGCTGGGTGGCGAGCGCGTTGCGCACGGCGCGCAGCGCGGAAGAAAAATTCATCGGCGAGGGATCGGCGTTGAGCCGCGCCGCCATGCGCTCGATGTTCTGCTGCTTACGTTTGCCGATTTCGTCGATCCACGCCGCCTGCCGCCTGACCCGGCCGCCGAGCGCGGCATTGAATGCGGCAAAAGCGGCCCTGATGTCGCCGGCGACTGGTGCCGCAATCGCCCGGTTGCTGTCGAACTCCGTCGGCGAAATGTCGACCTGCACGAGCTGCGCGCTGTCGTTCCATAGGGGCGGCTTGCCGTGCGACAGGAGCCAGTTGAGGCGCGCACCGGCGACGAGCACGACATCGGCGTTGCCGATTGCATAGGAGCGCGCTGCGGCGGCCGATTGCGGGTGGTCGTCTGGCAACAGCCCCTTGGCCATCGACATCGGCAGGAATGGCATGCCGGTTGCCTCGATGAAGGCGCGGATTTCCTCTTCGGCGCGCGCGTAGGCGGCGCCCTTGCCGAGGATCGCGAGCGGCCGCTGCGCATTCGCCAACAGCGCGATCGCGCGTGCGACCGCCGCGGGCGCCGGCGGCGAGGCGGGCGCCGCGTCGACGACTTGGATCAAGGATTTCCGGCCCGCCACCGCGTCGAGCGCCGATCCCAGCACCTCGGCCGTCAGGTCGAGATAGACGCCGCCCGGCCGGCCTGAGACGGCGGCGCGGATCGCCCGCGCGATGCCGATGCCGATGTCCTGCGGCCGGTTGATGCGATAGGCCGCCTTGGCGAACGGCCGCGCCGCCGCCAGCTGGTCCATCTCCTCGTAATCGCCCTGTTCGAGATCGACGATCGCGCGGTCGGAAGAGCCGCTGATCAGGATCATCGGAAAGCAGTTTGTGGTGGCGTTGGCGAGCGCGACGAGGCCGTTGAGGAAGCCCGGCGCCGAGACGGTCATGCAAATGCCCGGCTTTTGCGTGAGGAAGCCGGCAATCGCCGCCGCGTTGCCGGCCGACTGCTCGTGGCGGAAGCCGTAGTAGCGGATGCCCTCCGCCTGTGCCAGGCGCAACAGGTCGGTGATCGGAATGCCGGCCACCCCGAAGATCGTATCGACCCTGTTCAGCTTTAACGCCTCGACGACGAGGTGAAAGCCGTCCGTCAATTCCGCCGCATCGCTCATCGCGCCCACCGTCTTTCGAGAACCGGCGCAGGGTCTAGCGAGCCTTCGCCCCGCCCGTCAACTGATGCGGACAGCGGCCGGCGATCGCGCAGCCCCAATCGCGAGCCGTTCGCCGGCGCGAACGCGGGCGAATGGCGAAACGCGTCGCGCCGGCAAATGCCGGCGGCGCACGACGACGAGCGAAACGGAGTTGACGAGGATCAGAGCGAAGAGGCGCGCAGAAGATCGCACATCGACTTGACGGCGGCCGCGCGGCGGGCGCGATTCGCGCCGGCCGTCAGTTCGACGCTGGCGGCGATATCGACCAGGTCTTCCGGCGAGGTGCGTTCGCGGCTCGTCGCATCGGCAAAGCAGGCGTAGGCCGCCCGCAGCTCGATGACCGGCACGCCCGCTCGCGCGGCGTTGCGCGCCAGAGCGGCCTGGACCGAAACGGTCGCGGCATTGCCTGCCGGTTCGGGCGTGGCCGCACCCGCCACACCTGAGGGCGCGAGCACGCCGGCAACGACAGCGATGCCGATCGCCGCCAGCGCGAAAATGCGGTTCATTCCCGACCTCCCACGGCTTCACGCGCAGGCCGGAATACCGCCGGACGATGAAAATAGCGTTACACCATCCCGCCTTGGCGAAATAACTGCCGCGCGCCCGGCATTTCGCCTTTTACGCCGGCCGTGCGATGATTATCCTAAGACGATACCTGCTCAATGCTGCGAGAGGAGCGCCGACAACGATGATCGAAGAAACGTTCGCCGCCGGGCCGCTGACGTTCGCCGTCAGGCACGAACTGTGGGACGGCAACATCCAGGACCACGCCGACCAGGGCGTCGTCATCGACGTCAAAGCCGAAATCATCGGCAAGCCGACGGCGCTGTTGCGCTTCAACTGCTTCGATCAGGAGCGCAGCTACGTCTACGGGCCGGACAACAACGATCTGCATGTCGCCGGGCCGGAGATGCTTGGCGGCGCCGATTTGACCAACCTCTACCGCATGGACCCGGTTGTCGACGGCAATCCGATCGGCTGGACGATCCGCACGCTGGCCGAGAAGCTGCCGAAGATGCTGGATCGCGCCGGCTATCCGGCGATCGCCGCGATGGTCGATATGGCCGAAGTGCGCGCCGCACTGCCGCAGGTCGAAGACTGCGCGCGCGAGCTGTTCGCGACGGTGCGCAACACGGTCAAGCACAACCGCGGCACCCACATCTTCGAGTGCGGCGCGATCCGCTTCGGTCTCGAAATGCGCCGCCTGCCGGTCGGCGACGGCGGCCTCGCGATCCACGTGCTGGCCGATATCGGCGGCACACCCGGCAAGAAGTATACCGAGGAGACCGAACTGCTCGCATTCGATCATTTCTGGAACGGCGCGCATTACCACTACGGCCCGCGCAACAAGAACCACCGCATTTACTGGGACCGGACACTGGTCGAGAACCCGCTCGAATGGACGCTGACGCAGTTCGAGAAAGGCAAATTGCCGGCGATGATCGAGCGCGCCGGCTATCCGGGCGTCGCCGCTGCGCTCGACACCGATTTGATCGCCCAGGTGCTGCCGGCGCTCAGGAAGCAGGCGATGGCGATGTGGGAGGAAGGCGAGCGGCTGACCGGCCATCCCGGCCTGCCGCTCGAGGTGACGCCGAACCTCGCCGCCGCGGAGTAGGCGCCGCCAGGCTTCGCAGCCGACCCCGTCGCACGGTGAATAGCGCCTCGGGGTCGTAGCGGCGGTTGATCGCCAACAGGCGCGGATAATTCGCTCCCCAGAAGGCGCGCCGCCAATCGGGGTCGAAATAATCCAACTCGTTGACGAGCGGCGTCGGGCGGCCGCGCCTGGCCAGCGCCCGGAACGCCGCGCCGCTTCCTTGCAACGCATGCCGGACCAGTATCGGATCGGCTATCAAGCGGGTTGCCGGATCGATCTGATATACCATATACCCGCTGCAAAATCGCGGTTCTAGGCACGACGGAGCGAAGGCATGACCAAGGCGCTCGAAGGCGTTCGCATTCTCGACATGGGCCATGTGCAGGCGGCGCCGACCGCGACACAGCTGCTCGCCTGGATGGGCGCAGACGTGATCAAGGTCGAGATGCCCGGGCGCGGCGACATCACGCGCGGCCAGTTGCGCGACGTGAAGGGCGCCGACAGCCTTTATTTCACGATGCTGAATTCCAACAAGCGCTCAATCACGATCAACCTGAAATCGCCCGACGGCAAGAAGATCCTCGAAGAACTGATCCGCCGGTGCGACGTCATGGTGGAGAATTTCGGCCCCGGCGTGCTCGACCGCCAGGGGTTCACCTGGGAACGCATCCGGGAAATCAACCCGCGCATCAGCTACGCCTCGATCAAGGGCTTCGGCCCCGGCCGCTATGCCGACTTCAAGGCGTATGAAAACGTCGCCCAATGCATGGGCGGCGCCGCCAGCACGACGGGCTGGGAGGACGGCCCGCCGACCGTCGGCGGCGCGCAGATCGGCGACAGCGGCACCGGCGTGCATCTCGTCGCCGGCATCCTGGCGGCGCTCTTCCAGCGCGAGAAGACCGGCCGGGGACAGCGGGTGCAGGTCGCGATGGCGGATTCGGTGCTGAACCTGTGCCGGGTCAAAATGCGCGACCAGCAGCGCATCTTGAGGGGGCCACTGCCCGAGTACCCGAACCAGCATTTCGGCGACGAGGTGCCGCGCGCCGGCAATGCCTCGGGCGGTGGCCAGCCCGGCTCGGCATTGCGCTGTGCGCCCGGCGGCGCCAACGACTATGTCTATGTCATCATCCAGCCGACCTGCTGGGCGCCGCTGATGAAACTGTGCGGCCGCGAGGAACTGATCGAAGATCCGCATTACGCGACGCCCGAGGCGCGCTTGTCGCACATCCCCGAATGCTTTTCGATTGTCGAGAAGTGGACGATGACGAAGACCAAGTGGGAGGTCATGGACGCGTTGAACGCCGTCGACGTGCCGTGCGGCCCGATCCTGTCGATGAAGGACATCTACGAGGACCGCGAACTCTACGATCGTGGCATGCTCGTCGAACTCGACCATCCGACGCGCGGCTGCTATGTGCAGGTCGGCATGCCGATCCAATTGTCGGATTCGCCGCCCGAGGTGAAGCGCTCGCCGCTTTTGGGCGAGCACACCGATGAGGTTCTCGGCTGGCTCGGCTACGACGCCGCCGGCGTCAAGAAATTGCACGACGACGGCGCGGTGTAGAACAGCCGGATCGACAGCGGCACGTGCGCCGCGAGGCCCGCTTCTCGGGGTGGGGTGATTTTATCAGGGCCGTCAAAAGCCTATCTTTCCCGAGGGGAGGGCTGACGGCGAGCGTCGGCGGCCCGTCTCGAAGGACGTGATAGGGGTATGCAGCCTACCGTTCGACAACACGACCGCCGCATCCATCCCGGCTCCGGCCGGCGGCGCGGCCGCGACGCGCCGAAGGGCCGGCAGGTCGATCCCGCCGCCTTGGCCGAGGTGCAGGCGCTGCTCGGCGACCGCGAGCGGCGTCGCGACCTGTTGATCGAGCACCTGCACCTGTTGCAGGACCGCTATGGCTGCCTCTTCGCGCGCCATCTCGTGGCGCTGGCCGAGGAGATGCGCCTCGCGCTCGCCGAGGTGTACGAGGTTGCCTCGTTTTACGCCCATTTCGACATCGTCATGGACGACGAGGCGGCGCTGCCGCCGGTCACCGTGCGGGTGTGCGACAGCCTGTCGTGCATGCTGGCGGGTGCCGAGACGCTGCTGACCGATCTGCGCGATCGGCTACCCGGCGAGCGCGTCCGCGTCGTGCGCGCGCCGTGCATGGGCGGCTGCGACAAGGCGCCGATGGTGGCGCTCGGCCACGCGCTGCACGAGCGCGCGACGGTGGAAAGCGTGACGGCGGCTGTCGGCGCCGGCGCAACGCATCCGCACATCCCAGCCTATCCCGGCCTCGACGAATACCGCGCCGGCGGCGGCTACCGGCTGCTGCAGGCATGCCTTGCCGGCGAACGCGGCAATGGAAGGCTCGGGCATTCGCGGCATGGGCGGCGCCGGGTTTCCGACGGGCCGCAAATGGCGCCTCGTGCGCGCCGAACCGGCGCCGCGCCTCTTTGCGGTCAACGGCGACGAAGGCGAACCCGGCACGTTCAAGGATCGATATTTCCTCGAAACCGACCCGCACCGCTTTCTCGAAGGCGCGCTGATCGCCGCCTGGGCGATGGATGCGGCCGACAGCTACGTCTATATCCGCGACGAATACCCGCAGTGCCTGACGATCCTCGAAACGGAGATCGCCGCGTTGGAAGCGGCCGGCCTCTCCGCGCACACGAAATTGCATCTGCGGCGCGGCGCCGGCGCCTATATCTGCGGCGAAGAATCGGCGATGCTCGAAAGCATCGAAGGCAAGCGCGGCCTGCCGCGCCACAAGCCGCCGTTTCCGGCGCAGGTCGGCCTGTTCGGCCGGCCGACGCTGATCAACAATGTCGAAACGCTGTACTGGGTGCGCGACATCGTCGAGCAAGGGCCGGAATGGTTCACCGGGGAGGGCCGCAACGGCCGCAACGGGCGGCGCACGTTCTCGGTGTCGGGCCGTGTCAAAAATCCCGGCGTCAAACTGGCGCCGGCCGGCATCACGGTGCGCCAACTGATCGAGGAATATTGCGGCGGCATGGCCGACGGTCACCTTCTCAAGGGCTATCTGCCGGGCGGCGCCTCGGGCGGCATCTTGCCGGCGTCGAAGGCCGACTTGCCCTTGGATTTCGGCACGCTCGAAGGCGAGGGCTGCTTTATCGGCTCGGCCGCGGTTGTCGTGCTCAGCGACCAGGACGACATGAAGGCGGTGGCGCTCAACCTGCTCAAATTCTTCGAGGACGAAAGCTGCGGCCAGTGCACGCCGTGCCGGGTCGGTACCGAAAAGGCGGTCGCCTTGATGACCGAACCGCACTGGAACGAGGAACTGATCGGCGACCTGATGCGGGTCATGGGCGACGCCTCGATCTGCGGCCTGGGTCAGGCGGCGATGAACCCCGTGCGCATGGTCCTGAAGCATTTCCGCGAGGATCTGGCGTGATCTTTGGCCAACGACACCCAAGCCCGTCATGGCCGGGCTTCACCCGGCCATCCACGGCTTCAATAGCGCCACCGCACGAACAAGACGTGGATGCCCGGATCAAGTCCGGGCATGACGAATTGGGTGCGATTTGGGGTACGACATGACCGATCCGATCCGCTTTACCCTGGATGGCGTCGAGGTCGAGGCCGCGCCGGGCGAGACGATCTGGCAGGCGGCGCAGCGCCTTGGCACCGAGATCCCGCATCTGTGCTGGCTGCCGCAGCCGGGCTATCGCGCCGACGGCAATTGCCGCGCCTGCATGGTCGAAGTGGAGGGCGAGCGCGTGCTCGCCGCCTCGTGCATCAGGAACCCCTCGCCCGGCATGAAGGTGCATGCGGCAAGCGAGCGGGCGAAGGCCTCGCGCAAGCTCGTCTTCGAGATGCTGATCGGCGACCAGCCCCAGCGCGCCGCCGCGCACGACCCCAATTCGCGGCTCTGGCAATGGGCCGACAAGCTGGAGGTTGACGACAGCCGCTTTCCGCGCCGCGCGCCGCCCGCGCCCGACCGCAGCCATCCGGCGATGGCGGTGCAGCTCGACGCCTGCATCCAGTGCAATCTGTGCGTGCGCGCCTGTCGCGAGGTGCAGGTCAATGACGTGATCGGCATGGCCGGGCGCGGCCACGGCGAGAAGATCGTCTTCGACTTTGACGACCCGATGGGGAACAGCACGTGCGTCGCGTGCGGCGAGTGTGTCCAGGCCTGTCCCACGGGCGCCTTGATGCCGGCGACGCTGGTCGACCAGAACGGTCTCTACGCCAACGCACCGGACCGCGAGGTCAATAGCGTCTGCCCCTATTGCGGCGTCGGCTGCCAACTGACCTACCAGATCAAGGATGACCGCATCGTCGCGGTCAAAGGCAAGGAGGGTCCGGCCAACCGCAATCGTCTCTGCGTCAAGGGCCGCTTCGGCTTCGATTATGTGCACCACTCGGACCGGCTCACCGAACCGTTGATCCGCAAGGACGGCGTCGCGAAGCACGATACCGATATCGACCCGGCCAACCCATACACGCATTTCCGCAAGGCGAGCTGGGAAGAGGCGCTCGACCGCGCCGCCCAGGGCCTCGTCACGATCCGCGATCGAGATGGCCGCCGCGCCTTGGCCGGGTTCGGCTCGGCCAAGGGGTCGAACGAGGAAGCGTACCTGTTTCAGAAGCTTGTACGCACCGGCTTTGGCAGCAACAACGTCGATCATTGCACCCGGCTGTGCCACGCCTCCTCGGTCGCCGCGCTGATGGAGGGGATCGGCTCGGGCGCCGTCACGGCGCCGTTCACCGCCGCCGAAGACGCCGACGTGATCATCTGCATCGGCTGCCGGCCGACCGAAAACCACCCGGTCGCGGCGACGTTTTTCAAGCAGGCGGCGAAACGCGGCGCGCAGGTCTTTGTGATGGACCCGCGCGGCCAGGGCCTGACGCGCCATGCCACGCAGATGCTGAAATTTCAGCCGGGCCGCGATGTGGCGATGCTGAACGCGCTGATCCACACGATCGTCGAGGAGGGGCTCACCGACCGGCAATACATCCAGGCGCACACCGACGATTATGAAAAGCTGCGCGAGCACATCCGCGACTACAGCCCGGAGCGGATGGCGCCGATCTGCGGCATCGACGCGGCGACGCTGCGCCAGGTCGCGCGCACCTATGCCCGCGCCGAGCACGCGATCATCTTCTGGGGCATGGGCATCTCGCAGCATGTCCACGGGACCGACAACGCGCGCTGCCTGATCGCGTTGTCGATGATCACCGGCCAGGTCGGCCGGCCCGGCACCGGGCTGCATCCGCTGCGCGGCCAGAACAACGTCCAGGGCGCCTCCGACGCCGGCCTCATCCCGATGGTCTATCCCGATTACCAATCGGTCGTGAACCCGCAGGTCCGCGAGAAATTCGAGGAATTGTGGGGTGTGAGCCTCGACGACAAGGCTGGGCTGACGGTCGTCGAGATCATGGACGCGGTGCACCGCGACGAAATTCGGGGCATGTACATCATGGGCGAAAACCCGGCGATGTCGGACCCCGATGTGCAGCACGCGCGCGACGCGCTGGCGCATCTCGAGCATCTCGTCGTGCAGGACATCTTCCTGACCGAAACGGCCAAATACGCTGACGTTGTGCTGCCGGCCTCGGCCTGGCCGGAGAAGGTCGGCACGGTCTCCAATACCAACCGCCAGGTGCAAATGGGGCGTGCCGCTCTCCCGCTGCCCGGCAACGCGCGGCTCGACCTCGACACGATCCAGGAAATCGCGCGCCGCATGGGCCTCAATTGGAATTACGGCGGCCCGGCCGACGTGTTTGCCGAGATGAAACTGGCGATGCCGTCGCTCGACAACATCACCTGGGAGCGGCTTGAGCGCGAGGATTCGGTCACCTATCCGTGCGACGCGCCGGACAAGCCCGGCAACGAGATCGTCTTCGCCAACGGCTTCCCCACGCCGTCCGGTCGCGCCAAGCTCGTGCCGGCCGCGATCATCCCGCCGGCCGAAGAGCCGGATGCCGATTACCCGATGGTCTTGACCACCGGCCGTCAGCTCGAACACTGGCACACCGGCGCGATGACCCGGCGCGCCGCGGTGCTCGACGACAGCCGGAAGCCGTTGCCAGCCTCGCGCCGGCCGAGTTGCGCCGGCTCAACATACACGCCGGCGATGTGGTGCGGGTCACGACGCGGCGCGGCATGATCGAGTTGAAAGCTCGCGCCGACAGCGCGGTCGCGCCGGGCATGGTGTTCATTCCGTTCTGTTACGCCGAGGCCGCCGCCAATATCCTGACCAACCCGCAGCTCGACCCGTTCGGCAAGATCCCCGAATTCAAGTTCTGCGCCGCCCGCGTCGAGCCGCTGGCCGCCCGAATTGCCGCCGAGTAGCAGCGGGTATCCGCTGCGGTGCCGGCGCAGGTCTCGGAGCGGCCAGCGACACGGTGGATGCGCGGCGTTCACGGTTTTGCCACAATAGGCCAATGGCTGACGTGAACGGGTCAACAGCCGGCGCGCTGCCCTCGGGCCTGTGTCTGGTGACGGGCGCGACCGGGTTTGTCGGCGCGGCGGTGGCGCGGGCGCTCGTCAACAGCGGACAGAAGGTGCGGGTGCTGGCGCGACCCAACAGCGACCGCCGCAACCTCGAAGCGCTGCCGGTCGAGATCGCAATCGGTTCGCTGGATGAGCCGAAATCGCTCTCGTCGGCCGTCAAGGGGTGCCGCTATCTGTTTCATGTCGCGGCCGACTACCGGCTGTGGGTGCCCGACCCGGCGGCGATGTTCCGGGTCAATGTCGAGGGTACGCGGCAATTGATGCTGGCGGCGCTGGCCGCCAGCGTCGAGCGGGTTGTCTATACGAGCAGCGTCGCGGTGCTGGGCATTGTCAAGGGCGGACTGGCCGATGAGGAGACGGCGAGTCGCGCGGAGGACATGATCGGACCGTACAAGCTGTCGAAATTCCAGGCCGAGCTGGCGGTCCGCGAACTGATTGCGAATGACGGGCTGCCGGCCGTCATCGTCAACCCGTCGACGCCGATCGGGCCGGGCGATGTGAAGCCGACGCCGACCGGCCGGCTCATCGTCGAGGCGGCGCGCGGCCGCATTCCCGGCTTTGTCGATACCGGGCTCAATGTCGTCCATGTCGATGACGTGGCGCTCGGCCATCTGCTGGCGGCGCGCGCGGGGCAGATCGGCCGGCGCTATATTCTCGGTGGCGAGAACATGGGTCTTGCCGACATTCTTGCCGAAGTCGCGCTGGTCACCGGCCGGCGGCCGCCGCCGCTCAGAATTCCGCGCGCCGCGGTATTGCCGGTCGCCGCCTGTGCGGAGGCCTTGGCGCGGCTGACCCGGCGGCCGCCGTTCGCCACCGTCGATGCGGTGCGAATGGCAAAGAAGAAAATGTTCTTTTCCTCGGCGCGGGCGACTGCGGAACTGGGCTACGCGTCGCGGCCGGCGAGCCACGCGATCGCCGACTCCGTGGCTTGGTTCAAGACCAACGGTTACGTGCCATGACCGCGCTTGATGCCGGCCCGGCCGATCCCGCCAGCATCGAAGCGCCCTCGGGCAAGGGGCGGAGAGACGAGAATTTCCCGGTCGGCTCGTGGCTGATCCGCCGCGACCTGCGCGCCCATGTGCATGCCTTCTACCGCTTTGCCCGCAATGCCGATGACATCGCCGACAGCCCGCTGTTAACGGCGGATGACAAACTGCGCCGCCTCGACTGCATGGCGGCGGTGCTCGACGGCGCGGCGAGCGTCTCTGACGGCGAGTCGCCGGCCGCCGCGGCGATGCGGCGGAGCCTGGCGCAGACCGGCGTCACGCCGCAGCATTGCCACGACGTGCTGCACGCCTTCCGCCAGGATGCAACAAAGCTGCGCTATCGCGACTGGGACGATCTGATGGACTACTGCCGCTATTCGGCCTCGCCGGTCGGACGGCAACTGCTCGACCTGCACGGCGAGAGCCGCGACACCTGGCCTGCGTCGGACGCGTTGTGCGACGCGCTGCAGGTGCTGAACCATTTGCAGGATTGCGTCGCCGATTACCGCAATCTCGATCGGGTGTACGTGCCGCTTGCCGAACTCGACGCAGCGGGCCTCAGCGTCGCAAGTTTGACCGCGCCGACGGCGAGCCCGGCCTTCCGCCGCGTGCTGGACGGCCTGCTCGATCGCACCGAGCTTCTGATCGACAAGGCACGTCAATTGCCGCCGCGCGTCAAGGCGCCCGGGCTGCGGTGGGAGTCGGCGACGATCGTCGCGCTGGCGGCGCGGCTGGCGCGGCGCCTGCGGCGCGGCGATCCGTTGGCCGGACGGGTCAAGCTCAGCAAGGGCGATTTCGCGCTCGCGTTCCTCGCCGGCATTTCCGCCCGCGGCCGGGGATGAGCGGGACGGCGTACGACAATGTCGGGGCGGTCCCCGACGAGGGCGCGTTGCGCGCCGCCATTCGCCAAAAGGTCGAGGCGGCGGGAACGTCGTTCTATTGGGCGATGCGCCTGTTGCCGAGCGATCGGCGGAACGGCATGTACGCCGTCTATGCCTTCTGCCGCGAGGTCGACGACATTGCCGACGACCTCGCCGCGCCGCCCGCCGCCAAAATCGCGGCGCTCGGCGGGTGGCATGCCGAGATCGACGCGCTCTACGCCGGGCGGCCGCGACATCTCGTTGCCTGCGCGCTGCGTGAGCCGGTTATGCGCTACGCGCTGCGCCGCAATGATTTCCACGCCGTTATCGACGGCATGGAGATGGATGCCGCAGGCGATATTCGGGCCCCCGATCTGGCGACGCTCGATCTTTACTGCGGCCGCGTCGCCGCGGCGGTCGGCCACCTGTCGGTGCATGTGTTCGGCGATGCGCGCGAGGCGGCGCACTCGGTTGCCGATTCGCTCGGCCGCGCATTGCAGCTCACCAACATCCTGCGCGATCTGGAGGAGGACGCCGAGCGCGGCCGCCTTTACCTGCCGCGCGAGCTTCTCGAAGCGCATCGCATCGCGCCCACGGCCGAGCCGCTCGCGGTGCTGCGGCATCCGGCGTTGCCGGCGGTCTGCCGCGATCTCGCGGCGATCGCCGAGCGGCATTTCGGCGAGGCCGACGCGGCGATGGCGCGGTGCTCGCGCCGTGCGATGCGGCCGGCTGCCTTGATGGCCGCTTTCTACCACGCGATCCTTGCCGGGATGCAGCGCGCCGATTGGCGGGAGCCGGCGCAGCGAATCCGTCTGTCGAAGGCGCAGAAGCTTCGGCTCGTGTTGCGCCACGGTCTCGTATGAGCGGCGACGACGCAACGGCCGGAAGGGTGCACGTGGTCGGCGCCGGTGTGGCGGGCCTCGCTGCCGCGGTTGCTCTCGCCGGCGAGGGGCATCCCGTCACGCTGTACGAAGCCGGGCCGCAGGCCGGCGGCCGCTGCCGCTCGTTCTTCGACACCGAGCTCGGCGTCAGGATCGACAACGGCAATCACCTGCTGCTGTCCGGCAACACGGCGGCGATGGACTATATCGCGCGCATCGGCGCGCTCGACACATTCGAGCGGCCGGATGAAGCCGCGATCCCCTTCGTCGATCTGACCTCCGGCGAGCGCTGGACCGTGCGGCCGTCGGCGGGCCGCATCGCGTGGTGGGTGCTGCGTGCCTCGCGCCGCGTTCCGGGCGCGCACCTCGCCGATTATCTCGGCGACGCATGGCGGCTGTGGCGGGCGGCGCCGGATGCGACGGTTGCCGCCGTGCTGCCGGCCGATGGGGTATTGCTGCGCCGGCTGTGGCGGCCGCTCGTGGTGGCGGCGCTCAACACCGCCACCACCGACGCCTCGGCGCGGCTGTTGTGGCGGGTTCTCGGCGAGACACTCGGCCGCGGCGCCGCGGCCTGCCGGCCGGTCGTCGCGCGCCTGGGATTGTCGGAGAGCCTTGTCGATCCCGCCGTCGCGTTCCTCGCTCGACATGGCGGCGCGGTGCATTTCGGCGCGCGCCTGCGGGCGGTCGAGTTCGCTGCCGATCGCGCCGCGGCGCTGCGGTTCGACGGCGAGACGGTGAACCTGGCGCCGCAACATTCCGCGGTAATCGCCGTGCCCGCCGCGGTCGCGGCGCGGCTCGTGCCCGGCCTCGTCGTGCCCGACGACTATGCGCCGATCGTCAATGCGCATTTCCGCTGTGTGCTGCCGAGCGCCGCGCCGCGCCTCATCGGCCTTGTCGGCGGTACCGCGGAATGGGTATTCAAAAAGCGCGAGGTGGCCTCGGTTACGGTCAGCGCCGCCGACGGGCTCGTCGACCGTCCGGCCGGCGAACTGGCCGAGTTGCTGTGGCGCGACGTGGCGCGAACCTTTGGCCTGCCGGCGCTGCCGGTGCCGCCCTGCCGCGTCGTCAAGGAGCGGCGCGCGACGTTCCGCGCGACGCCGGCACAGCTCCGCCGACGGCCTGCGACAGCGACGCAATGGAACAATTTTCATCTTGCGGGCGATTACATCGAATGCGGGTTGCCTGCGACGATCGAAGGGGCTATTCGCTCCGGTTTCGCGGCGGCGGCACAGGTGCGCCAGCGCCGCGCGCTTGCGTCGGCAAGCCCGGCTTTGCCGGCGATACGCCTCCCGGACATGCATGAGGGCTGCCAGCGCGCGCTGCCATGACAGGCGGAACCACGGCAAAAACGGGTGAAGCCGCAGCGCTCGACTCGGCTCGGCGCCCGGCGGATCTCGAGGCGGCGATCGCGCGCTCGGTCGCCTCGCTGCTCAAGCAGCAGCATGAGGACGGCTGTTGGGTGTTCGAGTTGGAGGCCGACGCGACGATCCCGGCCGAATATATCCTGTTGCAGCATTATCTCGGCACGATCGACCAGGCGCTGGAGCAGCCCCTCGCCCGCTACCTGCGCGATTGCCAGGGCGCCGACGACGGCTGGCCGCTGTTCCGCGGCGGCGCGATGGATCTCAGCGCCTCGGTAAAGGCCTATTTCGCGCTTAAGGCGGTGGGCGACGACCCCGAGGAGCCGCACATGGCGCGGGCGCGCGCCGCGATTCTTGCCAAGGGCGGCGCCCGCCACTGCAACGTGTTCACCCGCATCATGCTGGCGTTGTGGGGCGAGGTGCCGTGGCGCGCGGTGCCGGTCATGCCGGTCGAGATCATGCTGCTGCCCGGCTGGTTTCCGTTCCATATCGACAAGATTTCGTACTGGTCGCGGACCGTGCTGGTGCCGCTTCTCGTGCTGATGGCGCTGCGCCCGACCGCCCGCAATCCGCACCGCGTCACGATCGCCGAATTGTTCGTCGAGCCGCCGGGCAGCGTGCGCGATTGGATCACGCCGACGACCGCCTCGCCGGTCGGCCGTGCCTTTGCGATGCTCGACCGCCTGCTGCGGCTGGCCGAGCCGTTTTTCCCGGCCGATCCCAGGCGCCGCGCGATCGCCAAGGCGGTCGCCTTTGTCGGCGCGCGGCTCAATGGCGAGGATGGCCTGGGCGGCATTTTCCCGGCGATCGTCAACGCGCTGATGATGTTCGACTGCCTCGGCTATCCGCCCGATCATCCCAATTGTGCGCTGCCCGCCGCCGCCTTGCGCAACCTGATCGTGCTCGATGGCGAGCGCGGCTATTGCCAGCCCTGCGTCTCGCCGGTGTGGGACAGCGCGCTCGCCTCGCATGCGCTGATGGAGGTCGGCGACAAGCGGCTCGACGCGGCGATCGGCCGCGCCCTTGATTGGCTCGAATCGAAGCAGGTGCTCGATATCGCCGGCGACTGGGCCGTCGCGCGGCCGGGAGTGCGACCGGGCGGCTGGGCGTTCCAGTACGCCAATCCGCATTATCCCGACCTCGACGACACCGCGGCGGTGGCGCTGGCCTTGAGCCGCTTTGATGCGGCGCGCTATCGGCAATCAGTCGACCGCGCCGCCGAATGGGTGCTCGGCATGCAGAGCAGGAACGGCGGCTGGGGTTCCTTCGATGCCGACAATACGCACTATTATCTCAACCACATCCCGTTCGCCGATCACGGTGCCCTGCTTGATCCGCCGACCGCCGATGTCAGCGCGCGCTGCGTCGGCCTTCTGGCGCAGCTGGGCGCTTCGCCTGATCATCCGGCATTAGCGATGGCGCTGGCCTTTCTGCGCAACGAGCAGGAGGCCGACGGCAGCTGGTTCGGTCGCTGGGGGACCAATTACATCTACGGCACCTGGTCGGTGCTGGCGGCGCTGAACGCCGCTGGCGTGAACCCGCACAGTGACATGGTTCGCCGCGCCGTGGCCTGGCTCGCCGCTCGCCAGCGCGAGGACGGGGGCTGGGGCGAGGCGGGCGAGAGCTATTGGCCCGAAGCGCCGCGCGGCGCGGCGCCGTACAGCACGGCGTCGCAGACCGCCTGGGCGTTGCTGGCACTGATGGCGGCAGGAGAGATCGACCATCCGGCAGTGGCGCGCGGCATTGAGTACCTGATCGCCAGCCAGGACGAAGACGGCAACTGGGACGAGCCGTGGTACACGGCGGTCGGCTTTCCGCGCGTGTTTTATCTGCGCTACCACGGCTATCGCGCCTTTTTCCCGCTGTGGGCGCTGGCGCGCTACCGTCGCCTGCTGACGGCAAACTCGCGACAGGTGCCGTTCGGATTGTAAGGGCACCCGGTGCCTGCCGCAGCTTGAAGGCGGGCGGAAGACCGCGGGCGCGCGGTTGTCGCAGTTGCTGTTTTCGCTGGCCAACCGCGTCTGCCTCGCGTAGGGATGCGCGCGGCGCGGGTAAGTTCCTGGCGATTCTACCTGTGTAAATCCAGGGTCGCACCCCGCGATGCCCGATGGGAGGGGCGGCCGCGCGGAGGTCCGTCATCCTCCGCTCGCCGTATTCCGCAGCGGAGGGGAAGCTGCGCATGCGCACATTGATACCGGTACTGTGCACCTCCGGCCTCGCCGCGGAGGCGCGCATCGCCCGCGCCGCCGGGTTCCAGGTCATCGTCGGCGCCGGCAATCCGCACCGCACGGCGATGCTTGTCGCCGCTGCGGCGCGCCAAGCAAAATGCCTCGTCAGCTTTGGTGTTGCCGGCGGCCTGGCGCCGCATCTGTCGCCCGGTGATGTGATCCTCTCGACCGAAGTCGTCGGCGAGGATCGGCGGTGGCGGCCGGAGCCGCGGTTTCACGAAGAAATGACTGCGCTGGCGCCGCGGATCGGAGCGATTGCCGGCTCTGTGCTCGGCGCCGGCGACATCCTTGCGACCGAGGAAGGCAAGCGGCGCGCCTGGCACGAGACCGGGGCGCTCGCCGTCGATCTCGAAAGCGCCATTGTCGCGCGCGCCGCCGAGGCGGTCGGCATCCCGTTTCTGGTGCTGCGCACGATCGCCGACCCGGCGCGCCGCGCCTTGCCGCCGGCGGCGCTGATCCCGCTCGCTGCCGACGGCACCCCGGCGCTGTGCCGGGTTGTCGCCGAAGTGCTGCGGCGACCGCGGCAGATCGCCGCGCTGTTCGGCCTCGCCCGCGAGACGCGTCTGGCGCTGGCGGCGCTATCCGGCCCGGCGCGCATGCTGCGCGTGGCGTTTGCCGAGGCCGCCTAGGCGCGCCATTGCGTCTTCGACATGGCGGGAAAAGACGTATTTGGCCGGCCGCTGCCGGTCGAGCGGAATTTCCTGCGCCATCTCGCCGTCGGTTCGCACGCCGCGCAGTGCCGCCGCCGCCGCCTTCAGCGGGTGGTGCACCGAATCGACGACCGCGGTCGCCTCGTAGCCGCTGTGCACCATGCAATCGGCGCATTTCTCATAATTGCCCGTGCCGTATGAATCCCAGTCGGTGTCTTCCATCAACTCCTTGAAGCTGTGGGCATAGCCTTCGCCTAGGAGATAACAGGGGCGCTGCCAGCCAAAGAAATTGCGGGTCGGGTTGCCCCACGGCGTACAACGGTAGGATTGGTTGCCGGCGAGAAAATCGAGGAACAGCCCTGACTGGTTGAATGACCACCGGCGCTTCGGGTCGCGGCGGAAAATGTCGCGGAACAATTCCTTCGTCAGCCGTCGGTTGAGGAAATGCGTCTGGTCGGGGGCGCGCTCGTAGGCATAGCCCGGCGACACTGTGATGCCGTCGATACCGAGATCAGTCACCGCGTCAAAAAACCGCGCGACCCGCTCCGGCGCGGCGGTATCGAACAGCGTCGTATTGATATTGACGCGGAAGCCGCGCTGCTTCGCCAGGCGGATCGCATCGATCGCGCGATCGTAGACGCCGGTCTGGCACACCGAGCGGTCGTGGTCTTCGCTATCGCCGTCGAGATGGATCGTCCATGCAAAAAACGGATCGGGCCGAAACAGCTCGATCTTCTTTTCGAGCAGGAGAGCATTGGTGCACAGATAGACGAATTTCTTGCGGGCCGTGATGCCCTGCGCGATCTGCTCGATTTCGTGGTGCAGGAGCGGTTCGCCGCCGGCAATGACGACGATCGGCGCGCCGCACTCGTCCACTGCTTCGAGGCATTCGGCGACGCTGAGCCGCTGGTTCAGGATCGGGTCGGGGTAATCGATCTTGCCGCAGCCGGCGCAGGCGAGGTTGCAGCGGAATAGCGGCTCCAGCATCAGCACGAGGGGATAGCGCTCGATGCCGCGCAGGTGGCGGCCCAGAATATAGGCGCCGACGCGAAGTTTCTGGTTCAGCGGAATGGCCACGGCAGATCCTTGTCATTGTCATTGCGGCCGGCTGCCCGCCAGCGGCGGAAAACGGGTTGGCAGCGGTCAAGGGCGGGAGGGGCTGTCGGCGAGTTGCGGCGGCATTCGGAAGCGAACGTTCTCGGTCACCCCCGGAAGGACTTCGAGTTCGATTTCCGTAGCCTCGCGCAGCTTTGTGACGAGCGCTTCGACCAACGCGTCCGGCGCCGACGCGCCGGCGGTGATGCCGACCGAGCCGGCGCCGGTCAACCAACACGGGTCAAGCGCGCTTGCATCCTCGATCAGATAGCTCGGCACCCCGCATTCCGCCGCGATTTCGCGCAGCCGGTTGGAGTTCGAGCTGTTCGGCGCGCCGACGACGAGAACAACATCGACGATCTTCGCCAGTTCCCGCGCGGCGCGCTGGCGGTTCTGGGTGGCATAGCAGATGTCTTTCGTGTCGGGTCCGACGATCGACGGAAAGCGCGCCTTCAACGCCTCGATCACGGCGCGCGTGTCATCGACGCTGAGGGTCGTCTGCGTGATAAAGGCGAGCATGCCGGGATCGGCGACCTCGAGCCGCGCAACCTCTTCCGGCCGCGAGATCAGGTGGACCCGGCCGGTGATGCGGCCCATCGTGCCCTCGATCTCAGGGTGTCCGGCGTGGCCGATCAGGATGATTTCGCGGCCCTGATTCGCATATCGCTGGCCCTCGATGTGCACTTTCGAGACAAGCGGGCACGTGGCGTCAATGACCGGCAGCCCGCGCTCGCCGGCGCGGCGCTCGATTTCACTCGCGACGCCGTGCGCGCTGAAGATCGTCACCGCGCCCGGCGGCACCTCGTCGATCTCGTCGACAAAGCGGGCACCTTTGGCGCGCAGCCGCTCGACGACATGGCGGTTGTGCACGATTTCGTGACGGACATAGATCGGGGGTCCGTATTTTTCGAGCGCGCGCTCGACGATTTCGATCGCTCGTTCGACCCCCGCGCAGAACCCGCGGGGCTGGGCCAGCACTACTCGCATCCTCGCGCCTCGTCGGCTCAGTGATGCCGGCCGCGCGACGCGGTCCGGCGAGCCCTGAAAATCCGTTGCCTATCCCTGCCACAATTCGCGCTTCGCGCGCAATGCTGCGGCAGGGGGCGGCATCGAGCGGGCCGACATTTTTGCGCCGCGCCGACCCGCGCGTTTTGCTATCACTAACGCTCGCAAATTGCGATTTGCCCTGGGGATTCCGTCGCAGCTCCCGGGGTCCGGGGGGATTATGCTGGTGTCCCGACGCCTGTTCTTGGCGATGCCGCTGGCCGCGGCCGCTGCATCGCCCGCCGCCGCCGGCCAGGGCGACGCGCCGGCGGGCGTCATCGACCGGTTTTACGGGGTACTCTTGTCCGTCATGCAGCAAGCCAAGGCGCTGAGCTTCGACCAGCGCTACGCGCGCATCGCGCCGGCAGTCGCAGCGGCGTTCAACCTGCCGCTGATGACGCGGATCGCGGTCGGGCCGGACTGGACCGCGCTCGACGCCGCCCAACAGCAGCGCCTTGAGGCTGCATTCGCGCGCTACACCATTTCCGAATATGCCGCCCGCTTTGACGGTTACGACGGCGAGCGCTTCGATGTGACGCCGACGCCGATCGCCAATCCAAACGGCGTCGTCGTCGCCAGCCGGATCGTCAAATCGAACGGCGAACCGGTGTCGATCAACTACCTGATGCGCCAGGATGGCGGCACGTCCTGGAAGGTCATCGACGTCTACCTTGACGGCACGATCAGCCAATTGGCGGCGCGCCGCTCGGAGTTTGTCTCGGTGCTGCAGCGCAGCGGCGCCGACGGCCTCGTACAGCTGATCGAACGGCGCACCGCCGGGCTACGGCGGGGATGATGCGGGTGGTGCGGCGGGCGGATTGATCCCCGCCGCCGTCGCGGGAACGTCATAGAAACCGGGGCTCGGCGCCGGAGCGGCGCCATGCCGCAGCACCGCGGCGCGGTGCTGCTCCACCAAAGAACGCAATTCGGCATAGAAATCGAGCGAGTTTTTCTGCAGATCGTCGAGCGTGTCCGTCGCCCGGGCGCGCTCGTCAATGCCGCCGAGCACGAACCGAACGATGTTCATGTCGTCGATATCAGCGGCGGTGGCGGCATAGCTGAACGGATCGATATAGTTGTCGGCCGCCATGCCGATGGCGTCGCGCGGGTTCGACGGGCCGAGGATCGGCAGGATGAGGTAGGGGCCTTGCGGGAAATCCCAGGCATACAAGGTCTGCCCGAAATCGCCGGTCTGCGGCGCGAGGCCCCATTTTTTTGCGACGTCGATGACGCCGGCCAGCCCGATTGTAGTGTTGACGATCAGGCGGCCGACCGCGATGCCGGCGCCTTTTGGTCGGCCTTGCAGCACGTTGTTAATCGCGACGACCGGCTCCTTCATGTTGTCAAGCGCGTTTTTGATGGCGTCCCGACCCGCCTCGGGCACCACGACGACATAGATTTTGGTCGCCGGCTTCAGCACGATGCGGTCGATAAATTGATTTAGATCGAAGACCTTACGGTTGAGCGGTTCTAATGGATCGTTGGTCTGGTCAAAGGCGGCCCGCGCCGCCGGATCGCTGGGCGGCGTCGCGCAGGCGGTCAGCAGCGCCGCAACCAACAGACCGGCGGCGCGGCGCCGCCGGTCGCGCATGAGGGCAGCAGTGAACACGGGAAGATCGAAGGTTCGAGTGCTCGGGACCGGGCGATGCGGCGGCTGACGGGGATATCGTCGGCAATCGCGCCGCCAAAGACCACCGGGATTTGCGGCGCGACCCGGCTGGCGTCATTGCGGCGGAGGATCATCGAATGGCCGATTTGAGCGCCGCACTGCTGCTGATTGCGGCGTGGGCCTATGTCATCGGCGTGACGGCGGCGGCCTGGCAGTTCGCCCGGCGACGGATCGTCGCGGCCGAGGATGGATCGGCATTCGCGCCGCCGATCTCGGTGCTGAAACCGCTGTCCGGTGCAGAGCCGGGCCTCGCCGACAACCTGCGCTCGTTTGCCGATCAGGATTATCCCGAGTTTCAGCTTGTCCTCGGCATACGCGATCGCTCGGACGCGGCGCTGCCGATCGCCCGCGCGCTGATCGCCGAGCGGCCCGACTGCGACATCGTGCTGGTCATCGACCCGCGCACCGAGGGCAGCAATCTGAAAGTGGCGAACCTGGAAAACATGCTGCCCTCGGCGCGACATAAGGTGATCGTCGTCGCCGACAGCGACATGCGCGTCACGCCGGATTATCTGCGGATCGTCGTCGCGCCCCTGGCCGATCCGGCAACGGGGCTGGTGACCTGCCTGTACAAGGGGGTGCCGACCCCGGGCGTGTGGTCGACGCTGGCGGCGCTCCACATCAATTTCGGCTTCCTGCCGGGTGCGCTTGCTGGCGCCGCGCTCGATATCGGCGGCGGCTGCTTCGGCGCAACGCTGGCGCTGCGCCGACGGGTATTGGAGCGGATCGGCGGCTTTGCGCGATTGCGCAACGAACTGGCGGACGACCACCGGATGGGGAGCGCGGTGCGCCGCCTCGGGCTGGCGACCGTCTTGTCGCCCTATATCGTCGAGAATCGCGTCGCCGAGCCGAGCCTCGAAAGCCTGTGGCTGCACGAACTGCGCTGGGCGCGCACCTCGCGCGCGATGGCGCCCGTCGGGTTTGCCGGCTGGGCGATCAGCCATACCGTCGTTCTCAGCGTGCTGGCTGCCGCCGTTATCGGGCTGCGGCCGGTTGCCGCCTGCGCCCTCGTGCTGCTCTCGGTGCTGTTGCGTTGGGCGTCCGCATCTGCCATGGCGCGCTGGTTCGATCTGCCGCTGCGCGGCCTCTGGCTGTTGCCGTTGCGGGATGCTTTGTCCTTTGCGGTATTTGTCGCTAGCTTCTGCGGGCGCAGCGTCTTGTGGCGCAATCATCAGTTTCAGGTCGATCCGAGCGGGCGGATGCAGGTCGGAGGGGACAAGCCGGTATGATGAAGACGCTGTTTCTCCACCCGCCGTCGTTCGACGGGTTCGACGGCGGCGCGGGATCGCGCTATCAGGCGCGGCGCGAGATCCGTTCGTTCTGGTATCCGACGTGGCTGGCCCAACCGGCGGCGCTGGTGCCGGGCAGCCGCCTGGTCGATGCGCCGCCGGCGCGGCTGCGCCTCGGCGACGTGCTGCCGCTGGCCGGCGATTACGAGTTGGCGGTGCTGCATACCTCAACCCCTTCGTTTGCCGCCGATCTCAAAGTCGCCGAGGCGATGAAGGATACCAACCCGCGGCTGCGGATCGGCATCGTCGGCGCCAAGGTCGCGGTCGAGCCCGAGGCCAGCCTCGCCGCGTCGTCCGCGATCGACTTTGTCGCCCGCGAGGAATTCGACTTCACCGTCAAGGAAGTGGCCGACGGCCGTTCGCTCGACGACATCGACGGGCTGAGCTGGCGCGACGGCGCCGGCCGGATCGTTCACAACCGGGCGCGCGCGCCGCTCGAAGACATGGACCGGCTGCCATTCGTGACGGAGGTCTACAAGCGCGATTTGCGCGTCGAGGACTATTTCATCGGCTATCTGAAGCACCCCTATCTGTCGCTCTATACCGGCCGCGGCTGTCGCTCGAAATGCACGTTCTGCCTGTGGCCACAAACGGTCGGCGGGCACCGCTACCGGGTGCGCAGCGTCGGCCACGTGATCGACGAGATCCGCTTCGCGAAAAGCTGTTTCCCGCAGGTGCAAGAGTTCTTTTTCGACGACGACACGTTTACCGACGACCGGCCGCGCGCCGAGGCGATCGCGCGCGAACTCGGCCGGCTCGGCGTGACCTGGTCGTGCAACGCCAAGGCCAACGTGCCGCGCGCAACGCTCGAAATCATGCGCGACAACGGCCTGCGCCTACTGCTCGTCGGTTACGAGACCGGCAACCAGCAGATCCTCAACAACATCAAAAAAGGCATGCGGATCGACATTGCCCGTCGCTTCACAAAGGACTGCCACGAACTCGGGATCACGATCCATGGCACCTTTATCCTCGGCCTGCCCGGCGAGACCAGGGAGACGATCGAAGAGACGATCCGCTTCGCCGCCGAGATCGATCCGCACACGATCCAGGTGTCGCTCGCCGCGCCGTATCCCGGCACCGAACTTTACCGGCAGGCGGTCAGTGAAGGCTGGCTCGACCTGGCGCACGCCGAATTGATCGACGAGCAGGGCGTGCAGATCGCGCCGTTGCACTATCCGCATTTGAGCCACACCGAAATCTTCCACTCATTGGAGATTTTCTATAAGCGGTTCTATCTGCGCCGCCGCAAGATCGCCTCGCTGGTCGCCGAAATGCTCAAGAGCCCGCCGACGATGCGCCGCCGGCTGCGCGAGGGGGTTGAATTCTTCCAATTCCTGCGACAGCGGGAAATGGCCGGCTGACCCTCGCTGCGGCCCGCTTTGCCTGACCATACCGCGGCACGGCGCCTGATCGTCTGCGCCGATGATTTCGGCCGCGACCTCGCGATCAACGAGGCCGTCGAGATCGCGCACCGCGGCGGCATCCTGTCGACCGCGAGCCTGATGGTCGCCGCCCCGGCGGCGGCCGACGCGGTGACGCGCGCTCGCCGCCTGCCGCAGTTGCGGGTCGGACTGCATTTGCTGCTGGTGGACGGCGTTCCGCTGTTGCCGCCGGCGACGCTCACCCCCTTGCTCAGGCGCGACGGCCGGTTTGACGACAACCAACTGCGCGCCGGGTTGCGCTGGTTCTTTCTGCCCGGCATGCGGCGGCGGCTCGCCGCGGAAATCGAGGCGCAATTCGCGGCGTTCAAGGCGACCGGGCTCGTCCTCGACCACGTCAACGCGCACAAGCACATGCACGTGCACCCGACGGTCGCCCGGCTCATCGTCGAGATCGGCCGCCCGTACGGCCTGCGGGCGGTGCGTCTGCCGAACGAGCCGGCGGCGGTGCTGCGCCGCGCCTTTCCGGGCGAGCGTCACCGGGTGCCGAGCTTCCGCCCGGCGGTCGCGGCGCTGCGACGGCGTTTGCGGCGCGAGGGGCTGGCCAGCAACGATCATGCCTTCGGCATGGCGTGGAGCGGCGTCATGACCGAGGAACGGCTGCTCGGATTGCTGCCGCACCTGCCGCCCGGCGTCAGCGAGGTGTATTTCCACCCGGCGACCCGCGAATCGCGCGATCTGGCGACGGCGATGCCGGGCTACCGCCATGTCGACGAGTTGGGTGCGCTGCTCAGCGCACGGGTGCGCGGCCGGATCGCCGAGCTTGGGATCAGCCTCGTCGGCTACGGCGATCTCGCGCCACCTCGCTGACCGGCTGCGGCGAACCGATCGGCCGCGTCTGGCGCTGCGGGCGCGGCGCCGCGCCGCGCGCCCTGCTGCGGGCCGGCCCGAGCAGCGCCGGCAGCACGAAAAGCGTGCAGAACAGCGTGCAGACGAGCGACAGGGTCAGCAATTTCCCCATGTCCGCCGTCCCCGGATCCTGCGACAACGCCAGGCTGCCGAACGCCGAGATCGTCGTCAGGGCGCTGAAAACGACGGCGCGGGCCGTGCTCGATTGGAGGTGTCCGTTCTGACCGGCCCGCCAGTTCATGACGAAATAGATGTCGAAGGCAACGCCGATCCCGAGCAGCAGCGGCAGCGCGATGATATTGGCGTAATTCAGCTGCATGCCGATCGCGACGGCGACGGCAAGGGTCAGCATCGCGGCCAGCAGCAGCGGCACGATGACGAGCAGCACGTCGTCCAGCCGGCGCAACACCACCAGCAGCAGGGCCGTGATCGCCGTAACGGCGATAATGCCGGCCT
>Ga0335074_10001243_pt1 | contig 34797 bp, 30 predicted proteins | sample Lox_Sample_23_FD_206715 | JGI IMG/M metagenome (GOLD analysis project Ga0335074, IMG submission 206715) | Soil microbial communities from Loxahatchee National Wildlife Refuge, Florida, United States - Lox_Sample_2.3 | ecosystem: Environmental > Terrestrial > Soil > Wetlands | place: USA... | reverse complement strand
GATCACGCCGGTGGCGCTCGAGAAGGGATTGCGGTTTGCGATCAGAGAAGGCGGCCACACGGTAGGCGCAGGCGCCGTCGCGGAGATCATCGAGTAAACGACAATGCGCGAAATCATCACATTACAGTGCAACGATTGCAAAAACCGAAACTACACGACCACCAAGAACAAGAAGAAGCACAGCGAACGGCTCGAAACGCAGAAATTCTGCAATACGTGCCGGAAACACACGGCGCATAAGGAAGTCAAGTAATCAGGTGGCGGGACGGATTTTTTCCGTCGCCCTACGCATGAACTCGAGTAGGGGAGTAGGTTCAACGGTAGACCATCGGTCTCCAAAACCGAGAGTGGGGGTTCGAATCCCTCCTCCCCTGCCAAATCTTTGGAGACCCGGAACGCAGCCCGGCAGGGCCGCCTGAGAAGCGCGGCGGAGAGCAAGGGTTGGGACCCATGGCAGAAGTAGTGAAAATGAAAGACCAGACGATTCGCGGCGGTGGCAGTGGCGGCGGGAACGGTGTGACCGGAGCGCTTGAAAACCTTGGCGAACGGCCACGGAGATTTCGGCAGTTTTTGCACGAAGTCCGAGTCGAGATGGGGAAGGTAAGCTGGCCATCCTGGCGAGACGTGCGATCGACAACGATTGTGGTGATCGTGACGGTGGCATTGTTCGGGCTTTACTTCCTTGGTACGGATTCGGTTGCCAGCCGGGTGATCGGCTGGATGATTGATTTCGGAAAGAGTCACTAGCATGGAAGAAGCGCAGGCAAACACGAATAGCGAACAGGGCGGCGGACCCCACAAGCACTGGTACATCGTGCACACGTACTCCGGGTTCGAGCGCAAGGTGAAGGAGAGCCTCGAAGGCCGCGTGGCGGCCTATGGGCTCACGGACAAGATCGGGCAGATCGTGATTCCCACCGAGTCCGTGGTGGAAGTGCGCGGCGGCAAGAAAGTCATCTCGTCCAGAATGTGCTATCCGGGCTATGTGCTGGTCGAGATGGATATGGACGACTACACCTGGCACGTGGTTCGGCAAACGCCGCGTGTAACGGGATTCGTTGGCTCGGGACAGACGCCGTCGCCGCTGACCGAAGAGGAAGTGCAAAACATTTTGAATCGCGCGACGACCACGGCGGAGAAGCCTAAGCCTAAGCTTTCCTTTGAGCGCGGCGAAAAGATCCGCATCAATGAAGGTCCGTTCATGAATTTCACCGGGGTGGTCGAGGACGTCAACTCGGATCGCAGCACGCTGAAGGTTTCCGTGACGATCTTCGGGCGTTCGACGCCGGTCGAGCTGGATTTCGCGCAGGTCGAAAAGGTCGCCTAGGTTTCACAGAAGCGCGCGGCGTGAATCGCGCGGGAGATAAAGGGAAATGGCAAAGAAAGTTCAGTCAATGGTGAAGCTGCAGCTGCCGGCGGGAAAGGCGACGCCGGCGCCTCCTGTGGGCACGGCGCTCGGTCCGCACGGCGTAAACATCATGGATTTTTGCAAGCAGTTCAACGCGAAAACGCAGAAAGAAGCGGACGGGATGATTTTCCCGGTGCTCGTGACGATCTACAGCGATCGCACATTCACCTTCATCTTGAAGACGCCGCCGGCCTCCGTGTTGCTCAAGCGCGCCGCGGGAATCGTGAAAGGTTCGCCGGAACCGAACCGCAACAAAGTGGCGAAAGTCACCAAGAAGCAGGTGGAAGAAATCGCCAAGACGAAGCTGCCCGATTTGAATACCACGAACCTGGAGTCGGCGATGCGCTCAGTGATGGGCACGGCTCGCAACATGGGAATCGAAGTCACGGACTAACGGAGAGACGCAATGGGGCATGGTGCTAGAGAAGGCGGAAAGAACATCGATCGCGCGCGCAGGCTGGTCGAGGCGCGTCCGTATCGCCTCGAGGAAGCCGCCGAGCTTCTTCGCAAGGCGCATTTCGTGAAATTCGACGAGACGGTCGAGCTGGTGTTGAATCTCGGCGTCGATCCGAAGCAGTCGGACCAGATGGTGCGCGGAACGGTGGTTCTGCCGCACGGTTTGGGCAAGTCCAAGCGGGTGCTGGTGATTGCCAGCGGGGAAAAAGTCCGCGAAGCGCAAGAGGCGGGCGCGGATTTCGTCGGCGGCGAGGACATGGTTCAGAAAATCACGGAGGGTTGGACCGATTACGAAGCCGTGATCGCCACTCCGGACATGATGAAGTCCGCCGGGCGCCTGGGCAAAGTGCTTGGCCCGCGTGGCCTGATGCCGAATCCGAAGACGGGCACGGTGACGTTTGAAATCGCCAAGGCTGTGAAGGAAATCAAGGCCGGTAAAGTGGAATTCCGGCTCGACAAGACCGGTATCATCCATTCGCCCGTAGGCAAGACCAGCTTCCCGGCAAAGAATCTCGCCGAGAATGCCGCAGCGCTTTTGAGCGCTGTGGTGAAGGCCAAGCCCGCCGCGGCGAAGGGTAAGTACGTGAAGAAGATCACGCTGACGTCGACGATGGGGCCGGGCGTCTTGATCGATCACGCGGAAGCGGAAACGGCAGTGGCCGCAGCGGCTTGATGTAAGCATCGAAGGGCGAAATTTCGGAGGGGAGTGCGGGATGAAGAACAAGGCCGAAAAGAAGGCGCAGGCCGACGAGTTGCGCGTGCAGCTCGCGAATGTTTCCACCGTGGTGCTCTCCACATTTCAGGGCATTACCGTGGAAGACGACACCAAACTGCGCCGCGCCGTGGAAGCGGCGGGCGGCAAGTATCAGGTAGTGAAGAACACGGTGGCGGAGCGCGCTGCTGCGGGCACTCCTACCGAGGGCTTGCTGAAGGATTTGAAAGGCACGAACTCGATCGCCTACACGACGTCCGATCCGGTGACGCTCGCCAAGACGCTGACGAAATTTGCGAAAGACGTGCCTGCATTTAAATTTCGCGCGGGATGGGTGGAGGGCCGGGTCGTTTCGATCGCGGAGATTACGCAGCTTTCGAACCTGCCGTCGAAGGAAGAGTTGATCAGCAAGATCATGTTCATGCTCAACGCGCCCGCGCAGCGGCTGGCGACGGCTCTCTCGGCATTGCCGCGCAATCTTGCGGTGGTGACGAGCGAAGCGGTGAAAGCCAACAAGTTTGCGGGTGGCGAAGGCGCGCCGGCTCAAGCGGCCCCCGCGCCGGAATCAGCGCAGTAGACGGGTTTTCGAAGAAAAAGTTTGTCATCTTGTGAGGAGGATAAGAAACGGCAATGGCCAGCAAAGTGGAAACAATCCTGGAAGAGATAAAGGGGCTGACGCTTCTCGAAGCATCTGACCTCGTAAAGAAAATGGAAGAGGCTTTCGGCGTCTCGGCGGCTGCGGCAGCTCCGGTGGTGATGGCGGGCGGCGCGGCGGCCGGCGGCGGAGCAGCAGCGCCGGCTGAGGAGAAGACCGAGTTTGCCGTGGTCCTCACCGAAGTGGGCGCCAACAAGATCAACGTGATTAAGGCTGTCCGTGAAGTCACCAGCCTGGGCTTGAAGGAAGCCAAGGACCTGGTTGACGGCGCTCCCAAGACCGTGAAAGAGGGCGTCAACAAGGACGAAGCAGCCACGATCAAGAAGAAATTCGAAGAGGCCGGAGCGAAGGTCGAGATCAAGTAAGTGGCAGCGCGCACACGGCCTGTGCCGCCGCTGCAGAGGAATTCGCGTACGCACGCGCTCCTTTGGAATTCAGATCATACAAAACCGTCCTTCCCGGATCGGCAGAAGGGGTGTCTCCCCGTCTGCCCGTTCGGCTTCGGCTTGAAGGGAAACAAAAATGAGCAATCGTAATGGAATGCGCGTTGTTCGGGAACGGGAACGCCTGGACTTTGCGAAAATCAAAACCGCCGTTCAGATTCCCAACCTGATCGAAGTGCAGAAGAAGTCCTATCAGCGCTTTCTGCAGATGGATTTGCTGCCGAGCGAGCGCGAGGATTCGGGCCTGCAGTCCGTTTTCAGCTCGGTTTTTCCGATTCAGGATTTTCGCGGACTTTCGCAGCTCGATTTCGTCGACTACGCGATCGGCAACTGGGAGTGCAAGTGCGGCCACCTGCGCGGCCTTCATCACCTGCGCGCCACCTGCCGCAATTGCGGCGCTTCGGTCGTCACAAACCCGTATAAATCCGGCGACGTGATCTGCGCGAAGTGCGGCGCGTTCAACAAGAACACGCCCACGTTCTGCAATAAGTGCGGCGACCCGGTCACCCTGCAACTGAAATACGACGTGAGCGAATGCGAAGAGCGCGGCATGACCTACTCCGCGCCGCTGAAGGTCACGATCCGCCTCACGATTTACGACAAGGACCCGGACACCGGCGCGAAAACCATTCGCGACATCAAAGAGCAGGAAGTTTTCTTCGGCGATATCCCGCTGATGACGGAAAACGGCACGTTCATCATCAACGGCACCGAGCGCGTCATCGTGAGCCAGTTGCACCGTTCACCGGGCGTCTTTTTCGAGACGGCCAACAACCGGAGCTACTTCCTCGGCAAGATCATCCCATACCGCGGCTCGTGGGTGGAATTCGAATACGACTCGAAGAACATTCTGTACGTCCGCATTGACCGCAAGCGCAAATTTCTTGGCTCGATTTTCTTGCGCGCGTTGGGAATGAAGTCGAATGAAGACATCCTGCGCACGTTCTATCAAGTGGAGCGCATCACGCTGAAGGACAAGGATCTGCTCTGGAACGTGTCCGAAGGCCTGATCGATCGCAAACTCTCGAAGGAGATTCGCAATCCCAAGACCGGCGAGACGCTGGTCGGCATGAACAAGCGGATCAGCGATCCCCTGTACAAAGAACTGGTGAAAGCCAAGGTGACGCAGGTGGAGGTGGTGCATCAGGACCTCGAGGGCGCGTACACCGTGGGCGAGCTGGTGAATCGCGAAACCGGTGAAGTCCTGCTCGACGCCAATAAGCCGCTGACGCCGGAGCTTTGGTCCACGATCGCGGAGGCTGGCATCACGGAAGTCGACGTCTGCTTCCCTGAGCGCGACGACGCGGGCATCATCGTCTCGCGGACCATCGACAAAGACTCGATCCGCACGCCCAAGGAAGCGCTGATCGAAATCTACCGCAAGCTGCGTCCGGGCGACCCGCCGACGCTCGAAACCGCAACGGCGCTCTTCAACGGGATGTTCTTTGATGCGCGCAAATACGATTTCAGCAAGGTGGGCCGGCTGAAGTTCAATATCAAGCTGGGCCTCGAAACTCCGCTCGATAAGCGCACGCTCGATCCCGCGGATTTCGTCGCGGCGATCAAGTATCTGCTCAAGTTGCGCAAAAACATCGGCACCGTGGACGACATCGATCATCTTGGCAACCGCCGCGTTCGCGCGGTGGGCGAGTTGCTCGAAAATCAGTTCCGCATCGGCCTGGTCCGCATGGAGCGCGCGATCAAGGAAAAAATGTCCGTGTACCAGGAAATGTCCACGGCCATGCCGCACGATCTGGTGAACGCCAAGCCCGTAATGGCCGCGATTCGCGAGTTCTTCGGCAGTTCGCAGCTTTCCCAGTTTATGGACCAGACCAATCCGCTGAGCGAAATCACGCACAAGCGGCGCCTTTCGGCTCTTGGTCCGGGCGGCCTTTCGCGCGAACGCGCGGGATTCGAAGTCCGCGACGTTCACCCGACGCACTACGGCCGCATCTGCCCGATTGAAACGCCGGAAGGACCGAACATCGGATTGATCAGCTCGCTTTCCTGCTACGCGCGGATCAACGAGTTCGGCTTCATCGAGTCGCCCTATCGCAAGGTGAAGGGCGGCCGCGTGATCGACTACGTGCAGATCGTCAACTCCGGCGACAGCGAATTCAACGCGGGCGAGATCGTCGAGCGCGAAAAGGTGGAGGACACGAACGAAGAATTGAAGCGGCGGCGCATCACCGTCGAACCGCACTGCTTCTATCTCTCGGCGTGGGAAGAGGACCGTTACGTCGTCGCGCAGGCGAACGCTTCGCTCGACGACAAGGGTCGCATTACCACGGAACTGGTGAACTGCCGCCAGGCCGGCAACTTCGTTTTGAAGAGCAAAGAAGAAGTCGATTACATCGACGTGTCGCCCAAGCAGCTCGTCTCCGTCGCCGCCAGCTTGATTCCGTTCCTCGAGAACGACGACGCGAACCGCGCGCTGATGGGCTCGAACATGCAGCGCCAGGCCGTGCCGTTGATCAAGGGCGAAGCGCCGTTGGTCGGCACGGGCATGGAGCGCGTTACCGCGCGCGATTCGGGCGCGGTGATCGTCTGCAAGCGCGATGGCATCGTCGATCAGGTTGACTCGGAGCGCGTGATCGTGCGCGTTGAATCCGATCAATCCGGCGTACTGAGCCGCGAAGTGGGTTCCGACATCTATCTCTTGACCAAGTTCAAGCGCTCGAACCAGAACACTTGCATCAACCAGAAGCCTCTTGTCCGCGCGGGTGACCGCGTGAAGCAGGGCCAGGTGCTTGCGGATGGACCTTGCACGGACCGCGGCGAGCTCGCGCTCGGCCGGAACGTGCTGGTCGCTTTCGTTCCCTGGCGCGGCTATAACTTCGAAGACGCGATCCTGGTAAGCGAAAAGCTGGTGCAGGAGGACTACTACACCTCGATTCACATCGAGGAGTACGAAATCGAAGCGCGCGATACGAAACTCGGCCCCGAAGAAATTACGCGGGATATTCCCAATATCAACGAGAGCTTCCTGCGCAATCTCGATGAGAGCGGAGTGATCCGTATCGGGGCCACGGTAAAACCGGGCGACATTCTCGTCGGCAAAGTGACGCCGAAAGGTGAAACCACGCTTACGCCCGAAGAGAAGCTGCTGCGCGCGATCTTCGGCGAGAAGGCCGGCGACGTTCGCGACGCGTCTCTCTACTGCCCGCCGGGCATCGAGGGAACGATCGTCGACGTTAAGATCTTCTGCCGCAAGGGCGCGGAAAAGGACGAGCGTCACAAGGCCATCGAAGCGGCTCACGTGGCGAAACTCGAAAAGAACCTGGCGGACGAAATCCGCATTCTCACCGACGAGCGCTTGAAGAGGCTCAACGACCTGCTCGGCGGCCAGAAGCTGATCGCCGACCTCCACGACGAGCGCACCAATAAGCGCCTGCTCACCAAGGGCACGGAGCTGACGCGCGACATCCTGGAGAAGATCTCGACCCGCAACCTGAAGCGCCTGCGCCTCAACGACAAAGATCCTCTCCTGATCGAGAAGATCGATGAAGTGGAGGAAATGACCTCGCGCCAGATCGACGTGCTTCGCAAGATCACGGACGAGCGCATCGCCAAGCTCAAGAAAGGCGACGAACTGCCTCCGGGCGTCATCAAGCTCGTGAAGGTCTACATCGCCATGAAACGCAAGCTCTCCGTAGGCGACAAGATGGCCGGCCGCCACGGCAATAAAGGCGTCATCGCGCGGATCGTTCCCGCCGAAGACATGCCCTATATGCCGGACGGCACGCCCGTCGAAATCGTCCTGAATCCGCTCGGCGTTCCTTCTCGTATGAACGTCGGCCAGATTCTCGAGACGCACCTCGGTTGGGCTTCGAAAGAACTTGGCGAGCGGATCGCCAAGCTCCTCGGTCCCGAAGAGCGCGCTGAGGCGGTTCGCAAATATTTCAAGGAAGCGTTCGGACCGACGTCGGTGTGGAAGAGCATCTCCGATCTCGATGACGAACAGATCCTCGATATGGCCTATGGTTTCCGCGAGGGTGTTCCGGTGGCGACACCGGTATTTGACGGCGCCCGGGAACACGACATCCGCCACTTGCTCGAGTTCACCGAATTGCCGGAAAGCGGGAAGATCACGCTCTACGACGGCATGACCGGCGACGAATTCGCGCAGAACGTCACCGTCGGCTACATCTACATGTTGAAACTGTCGCACCTGGTCGATGACAAGATTCACGCTCGTTCCATCGGCCCGTACTCGCTCATCACGCAGCAGCCGCTCGGCGGCAAGGCCCAGTTCGGCGGCCAGCGCTTCGGAGAAATGGAAGTCTGGGCGCTGGAAGCTTACGGCGCTGCGCACATTCTGCAGGAATTGCTCACGGCCAAGTCGGACGACGTTTACGGCCGCGCCAAGATTTACGAAGCGATCGTCAAGGGCGAACCGGGCATCGAGCCGGGCGTCCCCGAATCGTTCAACGTGCTTGTGCGCGAGCTGCAGTCGCTGTGCCTGGATGTCGAGTTGATGAAGCGGCAAAAGCCTCAGCTGGAAAAGGCCGAAGCTGCCGATTAGTGCGACGCGCGCTTGCGCGATTCGTCGCCGGGCGCGCACCACGGTTTTCTTAGAGGTTTTCTCCGGCGTAGCCGGAGGGGAAGGATCATACCTTGTATCGTTCGAGCCCTTATGACCGTGCCAGCCAGATTGCGGACTTCGATTCCATTCGCATCAGCTTGGCAAGTCCAGAAAAAATCCGGTCGTGGTCGCATGGCGAAGTGACCAAGCCGGAAACGATCAACTACCGCACCTTCAAGCCCGAGCGCGACGGCCTGTTTTGCGCGAAAATCTTCGGCCCCGTCACCGACTGGGAATGCTTGTGCGGAAAATATAAGCGGATGAAGCATCGCGGAGTGATCTGCGATAAGTGCGGCGTCGAAGTCACTCTCAGCAAGGTCCGCCGCGAGCGTCTTGGCCACATCGAGCTCGCTTCGCCTTGCTCGCACGTCTGGTTCTTCAAAGGACTGCCCAGCCGCATCGGCTACCTGCTCGACATCACCATGCGCGATCTCGAGCACATCCTTTATTTTGAGACGTTCGTGTGCGTCGATCCCGGCGAAGTTCCCGGCATCCAGGAAAAAGACATTCTCCCGGAAGAGAAGGTCCGCGAGCTCCAGCGCGAATATCCGGGCCGTTTCACGGCTTTGATGGGCGCCGAAGCCATTAAGGACCTCCTCCGCCGCGTTGACGTGGATAAGCTTGCCGACGAGCTGCGCGAAAAGATGAAGGCCGATCCGAGCCTTCAGAAGCGCATCAAGTTCGCGAAGCGCCTGAAGGTGCTGGAAGCGTTCCGCAAGAGCGGCAATAAGCCCGAGTGGATGATTTTGGACGTAATCCCGGTTCTTCCTCCCGAGCTGCGTCCTCTCGTGCCTCTCGACGGGGGCCGTTTCGCCACTTCTGACTTGAACGACCTTTATCGCCGCGTGATCAACCGCAACAACCGGTTGAAGAAGCTGATGGAGCTTCACGCGCCTGATGTGATCGTTCGCAACGAGAAGCGCATGTTGCAGGAAGCTGTTGACGCGCTCTTTGACAACGGCCGCCGCGGCCGCGTTCTGCGCGGGACGAACAACCGTCCACTGAAATCGCTTTCCGATACGCTGAAGGGCAAGCAGGGCCGTTTCCGCCAGAACCTGCTCGGAAAGCGCGTCGATTACTCCGGCCGCTCGGTGATCGTGGTCGGCCCCGAACTGAAGCTGCACCAATGCGGTTTGCCGAAGAAGATGGCGCTCGAGCTTTTCAAGCCGTTTATTTATCACCGGCTCGAAGCTGCCGGCCATTGCACCACCATCAAGCAGGCGAAGGAGCTCGTGGAAGCGCAGGAATCGATCGTTTGGGACATTCTCGAAGACGTGATTCGCGAACATCCCGTCCTGCTCAACCGCGCTCCCACGCTGCACCGCCTGGGCATTCAGGCGTTCGAGCCGACGCTCGTGGAGGGCAAAGCGATTCGCATCCATCCGCTCGTCTGCACCGCGTTCAACGCAGACTTTGACGGCGACCAGATGGCTGTGCACATTCCGCTTTCGCCCGAAGCGCAGGTTGAGGCGTCCGTGCTGATGCTCAGCTCGCGCAACATCCTGTCGCCCGCTAACGGTTACCCGTTGGCGATTCCGACGCAGGATATGGTGCTCGGCATCTATTACATGACCAAGGCCAAGCCGAAAGCCAAGGGCGAAGGCCGCGCCTTCGGTTCCACCGAAGAAGTGATCATGGCGCTCGATGCGGGCGAGGTGGAACTGCTCACGCCGATCCGCATGCGCTACACGGGCGAGGTGATCGACCTTACGAATGCTTATGACGATCAGGACGTCTCGCATACCGAGCCCATCTATCTCGATAAGCAGTTCCTGCATACCACCGTGGGCCGCGTGATCTTCAACGATCACCTGCCGACGGACATGCCGTTCATCAACGGCCTTCTCAAAAAGAAGGGCGTTCAGGCCCTGGTGCAGTATGTGTATCTGCGCTTCGGCCTGGAAAAGACGGTTGTCGCGCTCGACAAGCTGAAGGAGCTCGGCTTCCTCTACGCGACGAAGTCCGGCGTCTCCATCGGCATCAGCGACATGTTGATTCCCGGCGTCAAGAGCAAGCTTGTGGACGCCGCCGAACATGAGGTCGTGAAGGTCCAGCAGCAATATCTGGACGGCGCGATCACCAACGGCGAACGCTACAACAAAGTCATCGCAATCTGGTCGGACGTCACCGAAAAAGTGGCGGACGAAATGTTCAAAGCGCTCGAAGAGCAGGATAAGCAGGGCGCGATCAACCCCGTGTACGTCATGGCGGACTCCGGCGCCCGCGGTTCCAAGCAGCAGATTCGCCAGCTTTCCGGCATGCGCGGACTGATGGCGAAGCCGTCGGGGGAAGTCATCGAAACCCCGATCACTTCCAACTTCCGCGAAGGCCTCACCGTGCTGCAGTACTTCATCTCCACGCACGGCGCCCGCAAGGGCTTGGCCGATACGGCGCTCAAGACGGCGGACTCCGGCTACCTCACGCGGCGTCTGGTTGACGTGGCGCAGGACGTGATCATCAACGAGTTCGACTGCGGCACGGGCGACGGCATTTACGTCGAGCCGATTCTCGAAGCCGGCGTCGAAGTCGAGCCGTTGCGCGACCGCGTTGTGGGTCGTGTTTCGCTCGAAAAGGTGAAGGATTACGAAGGCAACGTGATCGTCGATGTGAACCAGGAAATCACCGAAGAGCTGGCGAACGCGATTCAGGCAGCCGGTATCGAGCGCGTCAACATTCGCTCGGTGCTCACCTGCGAATCCCGCCGCGGCGTGTGCGCCCGTTGCTACGGCCGCAACCTCGCCACGGGCCGCTTCGTAGAAATGGGTGAAGCAGTGGGTGTTATCGCCGCGCAGTCGATCGGCGAGCCCGGCACGCAGCTCACGATGCGCACCTTCCACATCGGCGGCACGGCGACTCGAGTCACCGAGCAATCGAAAGTGGAAGCGCGCAACAACGGCTTCGTGAAGTTCATCGACCTCAAAGTCGTCGAGGGCCGCAACAAGACCCTTATCTCGATGAACCGCTCGGGCCTGATTGCCGTCGTCGACGAAAAGGGACGCGAAAAGGAACGCCACCACGTTGTCTACGGTGCGCGGCTGAAGGCAGAAGAGGGCCAGCCGGTCACCGTCGGACAGACGCTGGTCGAGTGGGATCCCTACACCTTCTCGATCCTCACCGAATCGGGCGGCACCATCCAGTTCAAGGATCTGCAGCCCGGCCTGACGATCGAAGAACAGGTGGACGAGGTCACGGGTCTTTCGCAGCTCGTCGTCACCTTGCCGCTTGGCGATGAAAAGCACCAGCCGACGATCATGGTCAAGGATTCGCAAGGCCGCGTGAAGCGCAAGTACCTGATGCCCGCGCGCGCTCACTTGATGGTGGCCGACGGCGATGACGTTCAGCCGGGAGACGTGCTCGCAAAGATCCCGCGCGAAACCACAAAGACCAAGGACATCACGGGCGGTTTGCCGCGCGTCGTCGAACTATTCGAAACGCGCAAGCCCCGCGATCCTGCGGTCATCAGCGAAATCGACGGCGTAGTAAAGTACGGCGAAATCGCAAAGGGCCAGCGCAAGATTTACGTCGAGAGCGAAGATGGGCGCACGGTGAAGGAATATTCCATTCCTCGCGGCACGCACATCAACGTGCAGGAGGGCGAACACGTTCGCGCCGGTGAAGCGCTGATCGATGGCCCGCTCAACCCGCACGACATTCTCGCCGTGCTGGGCGAAAAGTACACGCAGGCCTATCTCGTGAACTCCGTGCAGGAGGTTTACCGCCTGCAGGGCGTCAATATCAACGACAAGCACATCGAAACCATCGTTCGGCAGATGATGCGCTGGGTGAAAGTTGAAGACGTCGGCGACACCACGTTCCTCCTCGACGAGCAGATCGATAAGTTCCGCTTCCGCGAGGAAAACGAACGCGTCGTGCAGGATGGCGGCCGTCCTGCAATTGGGCGTCCACTGCTGCTCGGCATCACCAAAGCATCGCTCTCGACGGATTCGTTCATCTCCGCGGCGAGCTTCCAGGAGACCACCCGCGTCCTCACCGAAGCGGCGATCTCCGGCAAGGTCGATTATCTCCGCGGCCTGAAGGAAAACGTCATCATGGGCCGTCTGATCCCGGCCGGCACGGGTCTCGAGCGCTACCGCAACATCCAGCTCCTCACCGAAATCCCCAAGGAGGAGCCGATGCCGGAAGAGCCGGAGCTCACGCCCGAGGAAGCCGCAGCGCTGGACTTCCTGCGCAAGGATACAGACGTCGCTGCCGAAGGCTGATCGAACATTTGCAAACTCGGATAGGGGCGCAATTCGTTGCGCCCCTATTTTTTTGGCATGCGCCGCGCGCTACGGCTGTTGAACGATACGCGCCCTGCCCGCATTCTTCACCGGCTGCTCCATCCCCTGCCCGCTAAAATGCTCTGGTCGCACTTCAGCCCGGGCCGGACTATATGTCAACGAACTCTTCACCCACTCTGCACGACCGCGCACCAGCGGCAAGCGCTCCCGAAGATCAGTTCCAGAAGCTGATCGAGACGATCTCGCGTTCGCAGCAGGGCTTCCGCGACCTGATCGATCATCTCGATCAGGCCGTCTTCACACTCACGCTCGAAGGCGAGATCCGCGTCGCCAACGCCCGTTTCTCGGAAATCCTCGGTGTGCCGTTCAACGACTTGATCGGCCATAATCTTTCCGAGTTCGTGGCCGAACCTTCCTTCGAGAACGTTTCGAAAGCGCTCCCCGCATTCTTGAGCCGAGGTTCCTGGTCCGGGCGCATTCGGGTTCGCTTGCGGCGCATCAATGAGCTTATGTATTTCGATTGTTACGTTCATGCCGTGGCCGAGTCGGGCCGCGTGGTCGTCGTCAGTGGCTGGGCGCGTGACGTCACGGCGCTGCACGATAGTCAGGTTCGCTCCGCCGAGCTTTTTGAATCTCTCCACGAAGGCATCCTTTTCAGCACGCCCTCCGGCGAAATTCTCGACGCAAATCCGGCGCTCGTCCGGATGCTGAACTACACGTCCAAGGAGGAACTCCAGGGGCTCAATCTCAGCGAACTCTACGCCGATCCCTCGCACCGCTCCGCCCTGATATCCGAAATCGATGGCAAAGGCTCGGTTCAGGACGTTGAAATTTCGCTGCTGCGAAAGGGCGGCAAGCTGATTCGCTGCCTCGGCTCAGCCCGCGGCATCCGCGATTCCTCCGGTAAACTCGTTCGCGTTCAAGCGACTCTCCGCGATGTGACCGAACAGAGACTTATGGAGCACGAGCTCCACAAGGAACGCGAATTCGGTCGCCGCCTCATCGCCTGCTTTCCCGACGTAATCGCCTTGCTCGATACGGAAGCTCGTTTCACCTACGTCAGCGAGAGTGTTCGCTCGGTGCTCGGCTATCCTGCAAGTTTTTTCCTGGGCCGCCGCCTCGGCTCGCAATCGGAGGCCGAAGACCGGGCCAGGCTCGATGCGATGATTGAGCGGCTGCTCTCCGGCGCTTCCGTTCGCGACCAGGTTGAGGTACAAGCGCCTCACGCCGATGGCAGCCGCCGCGCGTTTCGGATCAGCGCGGCGCCTCTGCTCGACGAAAACGGCAAGATCACGGGCATTGTCACTTCGGGGCGCGACGTTACGGAATCGAACCTTCACGATCGCCAGCTCGCCGAACGGGAAAAATTCACCGCCATGGGTCAGATGCTCGCCGGCGCCGCGCACGAGCTGAATAATCCACTCACTGCGATTCTGGGTGTGAGCGATCTCCTGGTGGAGAGTTCGCACGAAGAGCTCACGAAGCGCCAGGCCGGCCTGATCTTGAAGCAGGCCCGCCGCGCCGCGGATATCGTTCAAAACTTGCTGGCGTTTTCGCGTCCGCGCTCGGCGGGCCTTTTGCCTCTGCGCATCGAGGACGTTATTCAGCACGTCCTCCTCTCGCAAAGATCGGCGCTGGAGCAAAAAGGAATTACCGTGCAATTCGAGGCTCCCGCCGGCCTTCCGCCGGTCGAAGCGGACCGCAAGCTGCTTACTCAGGTCTTCTCGAATATCATCGTCAACGCTGAGCAGGCGATTTCGTCCGCGAAGCCCGCTGGGACAATCCGCATCACGATTGCGCCGTCCGCCAGCCGTGTCTGCATCGCCTTTGAAAACGATGGACCCGCGATTCCCGCCGAGAGCGTCGGAAAAGTTTTTGACCCTTTTTTCACCACGAAGCGCCCGGGCGGCGGCAGCGGTCTCGGCCTCACGATCTGCCTCGCCATTGTGAAAGATCACGGCGGCACCATCGAAGTCGAATCGCCCCAGGCAGGCGGCGCCGTGTTCCGCATCTATCTTCCCGCCGCAAGAAGCACGTCGGCCAAGGATACGCAATCAATGCCCGCGGCTCCTGTGGCCTCGGCGCCGCCCGCGGCAGCGCCGGCAACCGGAACTGCACCCGCACAGTCGGCAGTTCCGAGAACCGCTTCGAAAATTATTCCTGCGCTCCGGGGGCATTCGATCGTTATCGTGGATGATGAGGAAAGCATACTCGAGATCGTTCAGGAGGGCCTGGCCGCGCGAGGGATGAGCGTCACTGGGTTTTCCAATGCGCAAGAAGCGCTCGCGCATCTGGAAAAGGATGCATGTGAAGTTGTCCTGTGTGATTTCAATATGCCGGGTATGAAAGGCAGCGAACTTTTCGAGCGCCTTCGTGCGCGAGCCGGCGCGTCGGCGCCTCGCTTCATTTTTATGACGGGCGAGCTGGTCGAGTCTTCAGCCATTGCCGCGCTTCGCGAGCAAGGCGCATTGACCCTGCAAAAGCCATTTCATATCCCGGATGTTACCGAGCTCCTCGTCACTCTCTTTCAGGGGCAAGTCCCCCTTTAGACAGAGCTCCTGCTTCGGTTGCCTCCCGCCGCGCGCTCATCGTGGCAAGTCGTTGCATCCCGACCGAATTTGCAGTAGTCTCCGCCCAATCGCTCTGTCCTTGCGTGCGGAGGCAACGCCATGTCAAAAACTGTTCCGTGGTATGCGGAGAAGGAAAGCGTATTTCATGACAATAATCGATGCCCTGTAGCGCAGGAGATTCCGGCAACCAAGCGCCACCCAGGTACGGCCGATCGCCCCCACTGTAATGAGTGCGAAAAACTAAACGTTCAGGCAAAATAGTTCCCACTTATTTCGCGAGAAGCCTGGGCGGTCTTATTTTTGAAGTGTGCCTGGTCGCATCCGCGCAAGGAGCGACAGCATCTTGCCAATCGTCAACCAACCCTATATCGGTTTCGAAGGCCCGATCGGAGCCGGCAAAACCACTCTCGCGCAGCTGCTCGCCATGCACCTGGGCGCCAGCCTGATCCTGGAAGACGTTGACGGCAACGAATTCCTTCCCGACTTTTATCGTGACCGCGAGCGCTGGGCCCTCGGCACGCAACTCGCCTTTATGATCTCCCGCTACGAGCAGTTGCGCACGATTCCTCCTTTTCGCAATCGGCCCGTCGTTTCGGATTATACTCAGGCGAAAGACCCGATCTTCGCCCGCGCTCTGCTGCACGATCGCGAAGTCCAGCTTTACGAACGCCTCAGCATCGGCCTTGATGCCAGCGTCTTCCGTCCCGACCTCACCGTCTACGTCGACGCCAAAAATGAAGTCCTTCTGAATCGAATCCGCGGCCGCAACCGCGCCTACGAATCCTCGATCGATGCGGAATACCTCGATTCGCTGCGCCAGGCTTACGCGCTTTACCATCATTCGATCGGCCGCCTCCAGATGATTACGTTCGATACCTCGGACCTCAATCTTCGTTCCGAGTCTCAGGTCAACGCGCTCTACAAGAAGATCATGTCCGCAGTGTCTCTTCTCTCTTGATTGTCCCCCAAGCTCTCCTGCCGAAAGCGAGGCCAGTACTACAACGCTTGGGCAACGTCTTCGCCTGCACCAATTGTGTACACGCGTCCAGTTGTAGCCTGTGTCGCGCTGGAACATAGTTTCCCAGTCGAATGCGGGGGCGTAGCGGCCCTACCGTTTGTGATGGAAGCGCCCTCGCAGTCGCCATCCTGCTCCGTTCTCTGCTTGGGGGAGAGTTCGCCGCACTTTCGCATTGGTTTCCGCGATGGACCGGCGAAAACTTGGGAGCGCAGGAGGGAACATGAAGCGAACGATTTTTCTCTTGGCCGGTTTTTTCGTTGCTTTGCCGGTTTCCGCAGCGCCCACAGTCTCCGTGAAGTGCGAGCCGAATCAGGAAAGAGTTTGGGTGTATGACAATCTCACCACTTGGGACGTGGCCGCGCGCCTGAAGTGCGGCACGCCTGTAAACGTGCTCGGCCTGCAAAATGGCTACGTTCGCGTCCGAACGGCAGACGGGAACGAAGGGTACGTTCCCGCCGACGCGATTCCCGCGTCTCAGTTGGCCCAGTTGGCGGCTGCAGCAGGCCCGGCGCCGGTGATTACCGTAGCGGCCGCTGCGCGAGCCAACATGCAATCAACCACCGAGTCCGAGTCGCCGCAAGCGTCGGCCCCCGCGCCTCCAGTTGCGAACACCGTGATGGTCGCGGAACGCGCCGAATCGCAGCCTGCGCCCGCGCCGCCCTCGAACGCCGTCCCTCCCGCCGCGCCTGCGCCCGCAACGCCGCCAGCACAACAAAGCGCGCCATCTCCGGCGCACATACCGACGCCCGCCGCGGCGCCCGCTCCCGCGCCGAGTACGCCCAACACCACTCGCGCATCCGCCGCCCCCGTAGCATCGGCCCAAGCCTCGATCGTAATCGAACCCGTGGTCATGTCTGACATGAGCGAAAAGACAGTCGCGCCCGCTCGTGTGATCGCAAAGCGGACGCCTTCGCCGCAGCCTCTTGTCTCAGCGAACGCGACGGCTCCCGAATCGCCAAACGCATCCTCCCGCGACGACTCCACGCTCGTCGTAGAAGAGGTGGATCCGCCCGCGCCCGCTATGAAAGAATCCGCGCTGGCCACAGTTGTGAAGACGGCGAACTTCACGCCGGTGAGAACGGGGTCTGCGGCTGCAGTTCGTGCGCCCGAATATAGCGACGATGACGAAGCTTTACCCGAGGCCGACGCTGCTCCCTCAGAGGATCTTGCCAATTGCAACGTGTATTTCTCCGCGTACGGCGTCACGCCGATGCAATACAAGTGGATCGCGGATGAGCGCCTGAAGAAATTTCCCGGGGTGTGTCCTGCGCCGGAGCCTTCGATGGTGGACTACGTCGTGATCTTCACCCACGACATGGACTTCTTCAGCACCACGCTACCGGACCCGATCCACACGGACACCAACGGCTTTTCCGATTGGAGTCCGGTCACTTCGGTGGACGACGCGCAAATTCCCGTCTCGTCGCTGGATAAAGCCCACCGCGAATATGCGTGGGTCTTCCGCGTGCATCGGGGAACGTTCGATCCGGGGAAATTCACGGCGCGCCGGCGTCCGCAATATGCGAAAACCGCCTCGAACTCTTCGAGAAGCATCGAAGACGCCATGCAGTTCATGGCGACAAGCAGCGTTTCCCAGTAAAACCCGCTGCTAACGCAGGTCGCTCAAGTCGAACGAGGTCTCTGCGCGTGCACCATCCGGGCCGGTCACCACCACGGTAGCCGGTCCGGATTGAATCTCGGCAGGATTATAATCCGCAACCACCACCGCGCCGATATATCCGCTCATGGTCAGATCGCTCAAGATCGGCGTTCCGTGCACGCCGATCGGTGAAATCTCGCTCCCCTGCGTCAAGTGAATCTCGAAATCGTTCCAGAAATCGCCAAGTTGCATCGCCGTCGTGGCCGGTGCGGGATAGGTCGGCGTAAAATCGACCACCACGCGAACCTGGAAAGCCACAGGCTTGCCGTAAAAATCCTGGACGGCGTCCGGCGCGCGCATGTTCAGCGAGTGATCGGAAATCTGCTGGACCACATTCGCGAACGGGGTCTCGAGTTCCACCGAAGAAATATTCGGACCTACGTCCGGGGCGGTCAGGTGATGAACGTAGGTACTGAAAAAATCGGTTCTCTTCGCGGGGCTGCCGGTCGCAATGAAATAGGCGTTGCGGATCGCATCCGCTGTAAGCGAATTCTCGAATGCAAACGCAACCGTAGCCAGCCCTGCGAGCCCGAAGGCGAAAACTAACGCAAGCGAAAGGAAACGAAAGGGTCGAAGCCGCATGTGCCTATACCTCTGCCTTATAAGTACATCTAATTTGCGATTGTGTAAAGGAAAGGGTAATGCCCGGCCACGGCCATGAAAAAAATGAGGGGAAACGACAGCCAAAATCCTGTACGTCCGGCAAGAAACGACCACCGCGCGAGATACGCAGCGCGCTCAGGCATGGGAGTTCCGCGCTCATTCTGCTCTCCGGTCCAAAAAATCAGCCGTTTTTGTGCTCTCCATACCACACCCCACGTGTTGAGTAGCATCAGTAGTCCTAGTCCTCCCCCTGCTGCAATCGCCAGATGATTGTTCGAGGCTGGCGCATTCGCATTCAGTTCCAGTACTGCCACCGTCGCCAGAAACACCACGCTCCCTATCGCGATCGCTCGAAACCACGCATTATCCATCAGTCCTTTGCGCGGCATCTGCAGCGGATAAATCAAAGCGTACGCCACAATCCACACGCCAAACCATTCGCCCAGCCAGCGCCACGCCAGCATCGAGTTGCCGTCATTTGCGGCGTCCACCGCGAGCAGCATCCAGAAATAGCGCAGCCCCGCCAGCACGGTAATCAGTGCCGACCACCGAAACCACCACATCGCGCGCCGCATCAACACCGGAAAAACTTTGCCCCGCACCGTGGCGTCAAGCTCTTTCATCGCGGGTGTGGCAATCAGGTTGAAGAAATATAGCAGCCCAATCCAGATGATCGCCGCCGTAATATGCGTCCAGCGCAACACAATCTGTTCCGTAGCCGTCATGTCACCCGGAAAACGCGGTAGCCCGAGCCCCTGAAGCATCACGAAAGTGAAGTGCAATGTTTCTCCCTCACGCGCAGCAATCAAATCAATCTGGCGAACCTGCCCGTCTACCTGGCGCCACGTTTCAGATCCCGCTGTATCTCTGCCTCTTGACGAACTCGCCGCCGCCCGCTTTTCCCGTAAATTTTCCGCCTTCGATAATCGTCCGCCCGCGCGAAAGCACCGCCTTCGGCGAGCCCTTCACACGAATACCTTCAAACATCGAATAATCCACGCGCATATGATGCGTCGCCGCGCTGATCACCTGCTCGTGATTCGCGTCGAATATCACGATATCCGCGTCCGAACCGATCGCGATCGTCCCCTTGCGCGGGAAAAGGCCGAAAAGCTTCGCCGGTGCGGTTGCCACGAGCTGCACGAACCGATTCGGCGAAAATCTGCCGCCATGCACGCCTCCCGTATACACGAGGCTCAGCCTGTGTTCGATTCCCGGGCCACCGTTCGGAATTTTCGTGAAATCATCCTTGCCCAGTTCCTTCTGCTCCTTGAAACAAAACGGGCAATGGTCGGTCGAGACCACTTGCAGCGTATCGTGCGCGAGCCCTTGCCAGAGCTTTTCCTGGTGCCATTTCTCGCGCAGCGGCGGAGTGAACACATATTTCGCGCTTTCAAATCCCGGCGCGTCCATCTGTTCGAGCGAAAGGTACAGATATTGCGGGCACGTTTCCGCATACGCCGGCAGCCCGCGGTCGCGTGCCTCACGCACCTTTTCGAGGGCGTCGTTGCACGAAAGGTGGACGATATACACCGGCGCGCCCGCCATTTCCGCCAGCGCGATCGCGCGCCCGGTTGCTTCGCCTTCCGCTGTCGTAGGACGCGTCAGCGCATGATATTTCGGCGCCCGTTTGCCCTCCGCCAGCGCCTTGCGCACGATCACGTCAATCGCGCCGCCGTTTTCCGCGTGCATGCAGATCAGCCCGCCGTATTTGGCCGCTTGCGACATGGCGCGAAAGATCGTGGCATCGTCCACCATCAGCACGCCGGGATACGCCATAAACAGCTTGAAGCTCGAAACGCCTTCGCCGATCAGCACGCCCATTTCTTCCAGCTGCGCGTCCGCCAAATCTGTGATGATGCAGTGAAACGCATAGTCGATCGCGGCCTTGCGCTCTGCCTTTTTCATCCAGGTTTCAAACGCCTGCCGCAAACTCTGTCCCCTTTGTTGGATCGCAAAATCGATCAGTGTAGTCGTCCCGCCGAACGCCGCCGCAATCGTCCCCGTTTCGAAGTCATCCGCGCTCGTCGTCCCGCCAAACGGCATATCCAGGTGCGTGTGGACGTCGATCCCGCCCGGCATCACCAGCATTCCCGCCGCGTCGATCAATTTGCTCGCGCCCTCCACGGGCAGCTCCTGCGCGATCGCCGTGATCTTTCCGCCCAGGATCCCGATGTCGCTTGCGTACGTATCCGTCGCCGTCACCACAGTGCCGTTGCGAATCACGCTGTCAAAACGCATCATGCCTCCGCCAAATCATGGGTCCAGGCATCTTAGCCATCCGCGAAACCCAGCGCAACTCGGGCGAACGATATTCCATCTCCTCCCTGTTTGCCGGTCTACGCCGGTCTACGGCGATCTGCCTTGGCAGTGTTTTCGGTGTCGCGCGAAGGCCTCAAGGTCAATTGGCCAATGGGAAGACGGAATCCGAAGCCGGCAAGGGAGGCCGCAAAAATAATCTTCTGCAACGTGATGACACACTTACCGTCAGCGAAAAGATCGCCAATAGGTGCTAGAATTGCCCTTTTCAGTTTGCCAAAAGAGCAAACCGAATACCCGATGCCGCTTCGCGAGACAGCGCCGAAGCTCTCCCCGGAACAATACGAAAAGAACTTCGCCGAAATCACGCCCGTGATGACGCCTCGCCAGGCCGCCATCGAAGCCGATCGCTGCCTCTATTGTTTTGACGCGCCTTGCACCGCCGCCTGTCCCACGCACATTGACGTGCCCGCGTTCATCAAAAAAATCAGCACCGGCAATCTTCGTGGCTCGGCGCGTGAAATTCTCTCCGCGAATATTCTGGGTCACAGTTGCGGGCGCGTCTGCCCCACGGAAGTGCTCTGCGAAGGGGCCTGCGTCATGCACGAAAAGGCCGAACTCCCCATCGAAATCGGCCGCTTGCAGCGTCACGCCGTTGATTACGTGCTCGCCAATAAAATCCAGCTGTTTCAGCCGGGTCTCGCAAACGGAAAACGTGTCGCCTGCATCGGCGCCGGCCCTGCCTCGCTCGCCTGCGCCGCCGAACTCGCCAAACTCGGTTTCGAAGTCACCGTTTTCGACCGCAACGAGCTTCCCGGTGGCCTCAACACCTACGGAATCGCCGCATACAAAACTCGCGCCGCCGATTCGCTCCGCGAGGCCGACCTCGTCAAACAGCTTGGTGTGAAATTCCGCCAAAAAACCGAAATCGGCCGCGACATCTCTTTTCAAAATCTCGAAAATGATTTCGACGAAATCTTCATCGGCGTCGGCCTCGGCGAAACGTGGGATCTGAATCTCCCCGGCGAAAATCTCCATGGCGTTTACGGCGCTATGGAATTTATCGAAACCACGAAGCTGCGCCCGTTCCACGAAGTCGAAGTCGGCCGCCGCATTGCGTGCATCGGCGCGGGCAACACCGCCATTGACGTCGTCACCGCCGCGCGCCGCCTCGGCGCCGAAATCGTCTATCTGATTTACCGTCGCGGCGAACACGAAATGCCCGCGTTCGCCTATGAATACCAACTCGCCAAGCAGGATGGCGTCAGCTTCCTTTGGCAAACGCAGCCCGTGCGCATCCTCGGCGAAAAAGGCCTCGTCGCCGGCCTCGAATGCGTGCGAACGCATCTCGGTCTGCCTGACGAAAAAGGCCGGCGCAGCCCAATACCGCTTCCCGGCACGGAATTCAAGATCGAAGTCGAGATGGTCGTTCGCGCGGTCGGACAGCGGCCCGCCACCGACTTTCTGCGCGCCATCAAGGGCCTCGAGTTGAATCGCGACGGCACCGTTCGAATCGACGCGCAGTATCGCACCGGCAATCCGAAATATTTTGCGGGCGGCGATTGCACCAACGGCGGCAAAGAAGTGGTCGACGCAGTCGCCGAAGGCATGGCCGCCGCCCGCGCCATCGCGGCATCTCTTAATCACTAACCATACGAGGGTTCCATGGCAGATCTCACCGTAAAATTTGCCGGCATCACTAGCCCGAATCCTTTCTGGCTCGCTTCTGGTCCTCCCTCCAACACCGGTGACCAGGTCGCGCGCGCATTCGACGCGGGCTGGGGCGGCGCCGTCTGGAAGACGATTGGCGAGGCCATCGTCAACACGAGCTCCCGCTACGGCGCCATCGATCTCGAAGGCGTGAAAATGATGGGCTTCAACAATATCGAGCTCATCAGCGATCGTCCCACCGAAACGAACTTCCGCGAAATCAGCGAAGTCAAAAAGCGCTATCCCCAAAACCTCGTCATCGCGTCGCTCATGGTCGAGTCGAAACGCGAATCCTGGCATGAAATGGTGCACCGTGCAGAAGGCGCCGGCTCAGACGCGCTCGAGCTGAATTTCGGCTGCCCTCACGGCATGAGCGAACGCGGCATGGGCTCGGCCGTCGGCCAAGTGCCCGAATACACCGAGATGATCACGTCGTGGGTCAAGGAAGTCGCGCGCGTGCCGGTGATCGTGAAGCTCACCCCCAACGTCACCAGCGTTTCGCACATTGCCGCAGCCGCCGAACGTGGCGGCGCCGACGCCGTCAGCCTGATCAACACCATCAATTCGCTCATGAGCGTCGATCTGGATAACTTCTCGCCCGCTCCGAACGTCGGCGGCAAATCCACCCACGGCGGCTATTGCGGCCCGGCCGTAAAACCGATCGCGCTGCACCTGCTTTCCACGGTTGCGAAAAATGTACGCATTCCCATCAGTGGCATTGGCGGCATCGGCCATTGGAACGATGCTGCCGAACACATCGCTCTCGGCGCTTCCACCGTGCAGGTCTGCACGGCCGCGATGCATTACGGATTCCGAATCGTCGAAGACATGATCGACGGCCTTTCCGAATACATGGACGCGCACGGCTTCCGTTCAATCGAAGATTTTCGCGGCCGCGCCGTGCCCAATGTTACCGACTGGGGCGAGCTCGACCTGAATTACAAAGTGATTGCGGAGATCGATCCCAAGCTCTGCATCGGCTGCCAGCTTTGCTACATCGCCTGCGAAGACGGCGCGCATCAGGCCATCGCGCCCTGGCGCCCCGAACCGAGCGCCTCACACGCAAACGGCAAGCAAGCGACCCATGTGGCAAATATCGGGGAAGGGAACGGCGCGGCGAAAACAAACGGCGAAGGTTTCAGCGTCCACGTCCCGCGCATCCTCGAAGAGGAATGCGTCGGCTGCAATCTCTGCGCGCTCGTCTGCCCGGTCGATGGCTGCATCACCATGCGCCAGATCCACACAGACCGGGCTCCCATGTCCTGGAATGACCGCACCCGCAACCAGTCGAAGGAGTGTGCCCCACCCACCTCCACTACCGACTAGCGCGCCCTTGAATTTGCTTCGTGCCTCCGTTGGCCACTATTCGTCGTGCCGACCCGTGCGCGGAGGCGGCGGATTTACCAGCACTTCGCCCAGCGGCCCGCGGTCCAATCCGTTCGCATCCACCAGGTGCACAGAAACCCTCGCGATGTTTGCGGGTGCCTGTAAAGTCATCTGCAAGTGCACAGGCTGAAAGGGAGTGACCGGCATCAGCTGTTGCGTCACCTCTCTTCCGGGGTAAAGGTGAGCTACCAACGTGCCTGCATAGAAGACGCCAAAATCTCCGCTGAGCACCAGCCCGTCGGAAGTTCTCGTCGCCGTCAGCGGCGTTCCAACCACCCCCGCCCACGTTGTCGTCTTGAAATCCGCGCCCATTCGCGTGGGATACCACGTCGTATCCAATGCGTAGCTCTGCCCCGGAACAAGATCCTCCATCGGGCTATTCACTTCCTCCTCGATGAACGGCCCCTCGGAGGCCGCCGGATTTTGGCTCGGCGAGGTCCCCGGCATTCCTGGCTGCGTCGGCTGTGCTTGCGGCGATCCGGGCTGCGGCCCACTCGGCGTCCCATTCTGCGTGTCAAGCGGAGCACCAGGCGCCGCCCCGTTCGGTGTTTGCGCTCGCCGCGGACGCCGTGCTCCGGCCGAATAGAAAATAATCGTCGCCTTGCCGGGATACTCCGCCGTCGGATCGATCTGATGCCGCTCCACCATCGTGTACCCACTCGTGCCATCCACCATCGCCAGCCATCCCGTAGCCGAATCGATCCACACTTCCTGCGAAATATCGTTCCAGTGAACGCGCAAATTGCCATCGCTCACAGAATAAGCGTCGTTGTCCTTCGGTCCGGTCTCTATGTGATACCCGCCGGGATACGCGCTTTGCGGATTTATCTGCGTCACGCTCCAGAGATTCGTGTTGGGCGTCCCGTCCGGGTTGTGCGTCGGGTACTCGCTGATCGTTTGTTCCGACCACGTCTGCGGGAACCCGCTCACGTTCTGCATCACGTTGTGGAACGAGATCACCGGCGAGTCCGAACCGATGCTGATCTCGCGAATGTAGCGCTGTCCGATATCCGGCGAAGGCGGCCCGGTCATCCGCACCGCGCACGTCGGCCCGCGTGACAACACCTGCAGCTCATAATCGCCATAATCCAGCGGCTGGAAACCGCCTTGCAGCCAGTGCTGTTCGTCCTGATCGCCCTCCGGCAGCGGCCAGATTTTGTCCCCACCGTAGTTGCGCGGGCCTCGTCCCGTTGTCTCGGGCGTAAATACTTGCCCTTGCGCCTGCGAATTGACGTACAGGAAATCGTGTCCGTTGAACGTCACCTGCATCAGCCGCCCGCCGATTTGCGGCACGATTTCCAGCTTCACCCAGCGATTCGCCAGTTGCTCCGCTTTCCACCCCAGATAATTCGTCGATTTTACCGTGCACTCCGAGCCGCCCTTCGCAGAGTGCTGCTTGCCCCATGAGATCATCGGCAAACTGCCCAGCACCGCCGCCAGCGCAACAATCGCCAACCACCCCGCTTTTTTAATGCCCGCAGAATTCCAACCCATCGATTACCTCGCATGAATTCAAAAGTCGAAAATTGCATTGCTGCCGCGTTGAGGGTATCGCTCAGCTATTTTCGTGTCCATCTGAAAATCGCCATGCAAGCTCGCAGGCGCGGCGTGGCTGCCATCCGAAGCGAACGCAATCATTCCTCGGTTCCGCGGTGCGCGGCTAGGGCTTGCCCAATCGCCAGGAGAACTTGCGGAATTTGGCGAGCCGGGCAAAGTCGCGCTCGTTGCCGGTGATGACCGTAGTGCCTGTGCGCGCCGCCGACATCGCGATAAGCGCCTCATTCATCACGCGCCCGCGCCCGGTCAACTCGTACCCGAATTGCTCGCGAAGGTATGCGAGGGCCCTCCCCGCCGTGGCCCAATCCGTCGCGTTCGGCAGCAGCAGGCGTTCCACAACGCGAAAATCGTACTCGAGCTTTTGGACAGTGCGAACCGCGCGACCCGAAGCGCCGGCGTACAATTCCGCAAGCACCACGGCGCTCAGCCAAACGGGGCCGCTTTCCGCCAGCCTTCGGGCGTGAACGGCCGCGTCGCCGCTGCGGAGTGCATCGATGTAGATGGACGTGTCGAAGAGCACGCCGGCCATCTAGCCGTCCAATTTCCCGAATACGTCGAGAATCTGGACGCGGCTCTTGAGGAACCTCTCGTGTGCTTCGCGCGCCACCCGGTCTCGCTCGGCGTCATCCAGCACTTTATCGAGTGCGCGTTCGATGGTCTCGGTTTCGGTCCGTGCATGCAGGGCCTTCTGCGCCCGGCGGATCTTCGCGCTATCCAGTTGATAATGCTTGTGGCTCACGCGACGTTTCGGTATCGCCATTTGCGGTCCCCCTGTGCGGATTATAACACGAATGAACATGAAAGCGTCCTTTATGAACATGCCAAATCGGCGCGTGGGCGGCTACTGAGCCGCTTGCATCCGCGAAAGCGTGCGAACATCATAGTATCCATGCGAAGTCGGAGCTTCCTATGAGCCCTAAATTGCCGATTTACATGGACAATCATGCCACCACGCGCGTCGACCCCCGCGTCCTTGACGCGATGCTCCCGTATTTCACCGAAAAATTCGGCAACGCCGCCAGCCGCAACCACGAGTTTGGATGGAAAGCCGAAGAAGCGGTTGAAAACGCGCGCGCTCAGATCGCCCAGCTGATCGGCGCGTCGCCGAAAGAAATCGTCTTCACCAGCGGCGCCACCGAGTCGATCAACCTGGCCCTGAAAGGCGCCGCGGAATTTTATCGCGACAAAGGCAATCATATCGTCACGCTGGCCACCGAACACAAAGCCGTGCTCGATACCTGCAAGCGCCTCGAAAAGGACGGCTGCGAAGTAACCTATCTTCCGGTCGCAAGCGACGGTCTGGTCGACCCGGAAAATATCCGGCGCGCGATCGGCCCCAAGACGATTGTCATTTCCATCTTGCACGCGAACAACGAAATCGGCGTCGTCCTGCCGATAGCCGAGATCGGCAAAATCGCCAAACAACACGGCGTCTTGTTCCACGTGGACGCGGCGCAGTCCGCGGGTAAAATTTCCATCAACGTCGAGCGCGACGCCATCGACCTGCTCTCCATTTCCGCCCACAAAATTTACGGGCCGAAAGGAGTCGGCGCCCTCTATGTCCGGCGCAAAAATCCGCGCGTCCAACTCGCAGCTCAGATCGATGGAGGCGGCCACGAACGCGGCATGCGTTCCGGAACACTCAACGTCCCCGGCATCGTCGGCCTCGGCAAGGCCTGCGAGATTTGCGAAAAGGAAATGTCGGCGGAAAGCCGGCGTCTGCTCGCCCTCCGCGAACGCTTGCGCACCGGCATCACGCAGCGCCTCGAGGGCGTCACCGTGAATGGCTCGCTCGAGCACCGTCTCCCGAACAATCTAAATCTCAGTTTCGGCGGCGTCGAAGGCGAGGCGCTGCTCATGGGGATTTCAGATGTGGCCGTTTCCAGCGGCTCCGCCTGCACTTCGGCGCAGCTCGCCGCGAGCCACGTCCTGCGCGCGATCGGCATCGACGACGATTTGGCCCACGCTTCCGTGCGCTTCGGCTTGGGTCGCTTTAACACCGAAGAGGAAGTCGATTACACAGTCGCGCGAGTAGTAGAGACTGTCACGAAGCTGCGCGAGCTTTCGCCGGCCTACGAAGCGGCGAAGAGCAAGGGACGATAATGGCGATGAACGCTGATCTGCGGTATCCGATTGGCCCGCCCGAGCGGCATCAGCATTTGACGGCCGAGCAGCGCCTGCCGTTGATCGAAAACGTGGCGCAAATGCCGGCGTGTCTTGCCATCGCCGTCGACGGATTGACTGCGGCGCAGCTCGATACGCCGTATCGGCCCGGTGGATGGACCGTGCGCCAGGTGGTCCATCATCTCGCCGATAGTCACATGAATTCGTTCGTGCGCTTCAAGCTGGCCTTGACCGAGGATGCGCCCACGGTGAAGACGTATGACGAGGCGCGCTGGGCGGAAACCGTGGAGGCGAAGACGCCGCCGATCGAAATTTCGCAATCGCTCCTCGGGAGTCTGCATGCGCGCTGGGTCATGTTGATGCGCGCCATGGGCGAAGACGAATGGTCGCGCAAGATCTCGCATCCCGAGCGCGGAATTGTGACTCTCGACGAAAACCTCTGCCTCTATTCCTGGCACAGCCGCCATCACGTCGCTCACATCACGGCGCTGCGCGAAAGAGAAAGATGGGGCTAGAAGCCGTGAGCGGCGTCGATTCGCGCACCGCTGCGCCGGCTTGTGAAATGTCGAAGATTCCCGGATAATTAAATCGCCTCGCAGCTCGCAGTTTCCTCTGTGGCGCTATGGTGCAACGGTTAGCACGCGGCCCTTTCAAGGCCGAAATACGGGTTCGATTCCCGTTAGCGCTACCAACTTCCAAATCACCTCCGCTAGCCCCCGCGTCCGCTTCCTGAATTTTCTTTAAATATGCCTTGACACGTATATGCGCGTTAGCGTATATAAGAGACATGGAAACGGTATTCGAAATCATTGCTGAGCCCAACCGCCGGGCGATCTTGAGCCTGCTGGTCTCCTCCGAGCAGTCGGTAGGCGAGATCGAGCGCCAGCTCCATATGTCGCAGCCGACCGTCTCCAAGCACCTGCGCGTCCTGCGCGACGCAGGCTTCGTCGAATCCACGGTCGACGCGCAGCGCCGCCTCTACAGGCTGAAGCCGGAGCCCTTTCAGGAATTCGACGCGTGGCTCGCGCAGTTCCGTCGGTTCTGGTCGGCGCATATCGATGCGCTCGAACGCCACCTCGACCGCATGGATGAACCGGCCGCGGCGATGCCGTCGCTCAAGCCGAAATCAACGCCGAAGAAAAAAGCGGGGAGAAGATGAATGGTCGACGCGTGGGTGCTTGCGCTGCGGCGATTCTGGTCCGCGTACATGGACGCGCTGGAACGCCAGCTCGATCGCGCGGATCACACCACGCCGGCGAAAAAGATCGGGAGAGTACCACGCGGCCTAAACCGCGAACGCGATAAAGGAGAAGCAAATGAAAATCAAAGTAACTAGCGTATATGTAGATGATCAGGAGAAGGCTCTGCGCTTCTATACCGGGGTGCTCGGCTTCGAAAAAAAGAACGACTTCAGCCAGGGCCCCTACCGCTGGCTCACTCTCGCATCGCCCGAGGACCCAAACGGCATCGAGCTCCAGCTGGCGCTCAACAACAACCCTGCGGCCAAAGCCTATCAGGAGGCGATGTTTCAGCAGAATCAGCCCGCGATCATGTTCTTCACGGACGACATCAAAGGCGACTACGAGCGCATCAAGTCGCACGCCGAGTTCACCATGCCGCCCACGGACGTCACCGGCTCGATCATCGCCATGCTCGACGACACCTGCGGCAATCGCATTCAGCTCACGCAGTTGAAGTGGGGCAAATAGCATGCGCGCGCGCGCAATCTGTGCCTTTTGCCGTTGCCTTCGTGGCGGCCGCCTTCCGGTCGGGCGCCTTTGCCTTTATGTCGTAGCGCCGGCATCTTGCCGGCTGCCTTTGAACTGCAAAGGAGAAAACCAATGAGCGAACGCGCACAGTACGTGCCGGGTCCCGCCTTCGGGGCGCAGGTAAAAAAGGGTGGAGATAAATGGACGCTCATTCTCGTCAGAGAGCTGCGCCACTCGCCGGAAAAGGTCTGGCAGGCGATCACCGATCCGCTGCATCTCCGTGAATGGGCGCCCTTCGACGTAGATGGTCCGGTGAGTGTGGTCGGGGCCACCGCGAAGCTCACCTGGGTGGGTGCTCCTGCCTCCTACGATGTCACGGTGACGCAAGCCGACGCTCCCAGGCTGCTCGAGTACGGCGATATGCGCTGGGAACTCGAATCGATCGCCGGCGGCACGCGCCTCACCTTGTCGGCCAACATCGATCGCCGGTTCGTCGCCTGGGGCGCGGCCGGCTGGCACATCAGCTTTGACGTCCTCGATCGGCTGCTCGCGGGTCAGCCCATGGCACGGCTCGCCGGCGGAGACGCGGCCAAGTCCGAGGCGTGGCAACATCTTGTCGCCGAATATAAAAAGCAGTTCGGAGCCTGAACGCGGAATTCGCTGCCGGAAGCCGCAAGAAATAGCGGCAAAAAAAACCTGAAGCGAGGTGGATTATGACCCAAGCTACGATTCGCACGATGTTTCGCTGGATTCACATTGTCTTTGGTATTCCGATTCTCGGTTACATTTACGATTCGCCGAAGGACACCCCATACTACGCATGGTCCATCCGCGAGATCTTTCTCCCCGTCTTGCTGCTTTCGGGCCTATGGATGTGGAAAGGCCACGTCGTCCGCCGCCTCTTCTCGCGGAAAGACGCCGCCCGTTTGCTGTAAGCCATCAACGCCTGACGCCCGCAGCCGTGTGAGGTCCGCCGAAGAGATTTGCACCCCCAGCGGTTGCGCCATTCTTGCCCTTTACATACAGGGAGCTCCGCCTCAAAATCCCCCAATCATTGATTGTAGTCGGAGACGTTTGTGCCGCCCGTGAAAATGAAGGTGTGGATGACGTGGTCGGAGCTGGCCCTATGCCCGCGCATCACAAAGGAGCAATTTCAGGCAGAGCTCGCTAAATATCCGAAGTCGAGCATTTTGATCGCATGCACGAAGTTAAGCGTCGGTTTCGGTTATGGGCCAGAGGCCCGCACCCTTCCTTCGGATCAAGCGGTCAACCTATACATCCCCATTCTGTTCCCTCCCGACCTCGTTCCTCGCGTCCGCGCCTGTGCTCGGGGCGGGAGAATCCTCTTTTTCAATGGACAGTTGCGCTACCTAGCAGCGGAGACAATTCGGCTGCAACCAGCCGCTACCGTGCCTGAGCTTCCTGAGAACGGGCCGCAGAACAACCAATACGGCGAGCTGTTGTTTAAATCCGGCGAACTACTTTACAAAAAGCACGTCGTGGTTCATGACGAGCTGGACGGATACGCAAACCTTGCCGCCGAGTTCCTGCCCACGTACGAAATCACCTCGGCGACAGAGCCCATGTTCACCTTTGTGCGGTTTTACATTTGGCTGACGAAAATCATTCCGCGGATCCCGCCGAATTTGCTCCGATTTGACATTGAAGCGGAATTTCAAAAGGCGTTCCCGTTTCCCATCCTCACCTACGCCGAATTCATAGCGGCATTCGCCTCGCACGCTCTCCAGGAACGTCGGACCCAGACCTTTGACAAGCCTATAGACGCGACATTGCGTAAGACTTGGTTCAAGAAAACGAGCGTGTCGGAACCTACGATTGAACGGATGTTTGAAACGGTCTCATTCTCGTTAGACAACATGCCAAAGCCGAATGACACTCTCGGATACGGAGATTTCGAGTTCCTGAAAGATCGTCCGTATTTCCTGTTCAACGGCGACATGTACATGCTCGATTACGAATTTGCACTCGGAAAACTCGAGAGCGCCGTCGTTTGGCGTGTGCTGCGGAGCCTTCCGGACGAGAAAAAAGAGCCGTGGCTCAGCTATTGGGGACTGGTGTTCGAAGAATACGTGACGTGGATGTTCGAGACATACGCCGCGCGTGCCCTGCACCGTATCTATCCAAGCCCGAGATATAACGGCAGTACTGACCAAATCTGCGACCAGGCCATCATATGCGACGACACCGCCGTGCTGATCGAAGCAAAACTAGGCACTTGCGCGGCGGCGGATCGATATTCCGGGAACTACCAGAAGATCAAGCTCTATCTCGAGGACAAACTCGTCAGCAAAGGCGTGAATCAGCTCCTCAATGCCATTAATAGAATCAGTGCTGGCGGCACCGACGTACCGGATTACCTCAAAGGTGTCAGACGAATAGTCCCCATGATCATCACGCGTGACGACTTCGGCGGATGCTGGGGAGTAAACGCCTACCTGAACAAACGGTTCCAAGACCAGCTGAGCAGGAAATTGCGCAAGGGAACCGTCGTAACGCCGCTCGTTTGCGCGAGCATTTCGTGCTTGGAGCGTATGATGTGGGTGCTAAGCGAAAAGCCCCTCGCCGACGTAATGCAAGAGCGAATTAAGACCGACCCGACTCTTCGACAGCCCTTCGACGCCGCAATGAAGTACGTCCGGCACGGCATGGCCCCAAAGCTGCATGCGCACGTCGAAGCTTTCAAAGAACTGGCCGAGCACCTTATCGCAGATTTCGGTGTTACGGCTGACGGATAAACACGTACGACGCAAGAGGTGCCGCACGATGAAAAAGCCCGGAGCGACCAGACCATCCTCTTCGTCCATTGACGCGAAGATTAACGAGCTTGCGGACTGGCGCGGGTGGACGCTCGCCAGGGTGCGCGAAGTCATCCTCGAAGCGGACCCTGACATCGTGGAAGAGTGGAAGTGGGTCAAGCCGACGTCGGCTGGGGTGCCTGTCTGGTCGCGTGCCGGAATCATCTGCACGGGAGAGACGTACAAGAGCGTCGTGAAGATGACGTTTGCCAAGGGAGCTTCATTGAAGGACCCGGCGGGGCTGTTCAACTCTAGCCTCGAAGGGAACGTTCGCCGCGCCATCGACATCCACCAAGGCGAGAAGATCAACGAACCAGCCCTGAAGAACCTGGTCCGTGCCGCAATAGAGCTAAATCTCATCACCCAACCAAAAACAAGGCCTAAGCCAAGCCGGCAATCGGCGCGCGCGAACCGCGCCCACTAGCTTCGTCGTAGTCGCCACCCGCGCCCAGCTTCCCCTTATGAGGCCGAGCGAACGCATCCGCGCGCGAACATGAAAATAACGCCATTTAAGCCTCATTTAAGCGTCAAAACCGCGCAATTTAGCCCCTCTTAAGGACCACCCGCCCGCCGCGCAGGCCGTACCCTCTGCTTCCTTTGCCTCTCAACCTACTCTGCTTCATGGTTCTATGAGTTCCATACTGCGTATTTTCCACAATAGAAATCGCCCATTGCGCATGCTACCCTTGGTTGTTTTTTGAAGCTGAGATCCGCGCAGCCGCGGAAAAAAATCCGCGAAAAAGGGCTGCGAAACAGAAAGGAGAAGTGTGCGAGCCGAAGGAAGTGCTGGCCGGACGTCAATTTCTAATCGATAGTAATTACGATTAGAAATCGACGCAAGTCCCGCATTTTCAATAACATAAAAATTTCTAATCGATAGAAAAACAGCCCCTCGGAGAGGAGCAAAAGCGCACAAAAGGCGAACGATCCAGCAGCCGAACTTAAAGCGTGGCCAGCGTGCGATGGACCATGCTCACGGCAATGGCGCCTTCGCCCACGGCGGACGCGACCCGCTTCACGTTCCCTGAGCGGACGTCGCCGACGGCGAACACGCCGGACAAGCTCGTTTCGAGCATTTGCGGCGGCACCGTCGGCCGCAACGGCACTGCGGCAGCAGCGTCGATATCGGCTCCGGTGAGGATGAAGCCCTTGTTGTCGAGGGCGACGCAGCCCTCCAGCCACTCGGTTCGCGGCGACGCCCCCGCCATAATGAAGACGTGGCGAATGTCGTGCGTTGAGGTCGCCCCGGTTTCGTCGCGCCAGGTAATGCGCTCGAGATGCGAGTCGCCGTCGAGGCCGGTGATCTCGCTGCGATAGTGCAGATCGATCGCAGGGTTTTGTTCGATGCGTTGGATCAGATAGCGTGACATCGTATCGGATAGCTGGCCGGAGCGGACGAGCATGTGCACTTTGCGTGTGGTCTGCGAAAGAAACACGGCGGCTTGCCCGGCGGAATTTCCGCCGCCCACGACAACCACGTCGTCGCCTTCGCAAAGCTGCGACTCCATGTTCGTCGCGCCGTAATATACGCCCTGGCCCTCGAACCGGTGCAAATTCGGAATGGGCGGCTTGTTGTACTGGGCGCCGGTGGCGATGATGATGGCGCGCGCCCCAAGGCTTTTGCCGTCCTCGAGCACCACTTTGTAAGGACGCCGGCCGCAGTCGAGATGCGCCACGTTGCACGCGACCATCATTTGCGCGCCGAATTTTTCGGCTTGCGTCAGCGCGCGCGTCGCCAGTTCCTGGCCCGAGACGCCGACGGGAAAGCCGAGATAGTTTTCGATTTTCGAACTCGATCCGGCCTGGCCTCCCGGCGAAGCCAGTTCCACGACGAGAACATCGAGCCCTTCGGAAGCCGCATAAACAGCGGCTGCGAGCCCGGATGGCCCGGCGCCGACGATGATGAGATCGCGGATCTGCGAAGCGTCGATGCGGCTGTTGAAACCAAGACAGTCGGCGAGTTTTTGTATCGAAGGATTGCGCATCACGCCGTGATTCGTGCAGATCACGACGGGAACTTCGTCGCGCTGCACTTGAAAGTGATCGAGCAGGCCCTGAGATGTCTTGTCGGTATCGAGATCGATATAAGAGTAAGGGTATCCGTTGCGCGTGAGAAATTCGCGAAGCTCCAGCGTCTTCGCCGAATAACGCGAGCCCAGGAGAATGACGTTGCCCAGCCCGCGCCGGATCAGTTCGAGCCGCCGCAGAATGAAAGCGCGCATCAGGATTTCGTTCAGCTCGCCGTCGCGAGCGATGAGTGTGCGCAATCCTTCCGGGCCGACCTCCACGAACTCGCCCGGCTCGGTCACCCGCCCAAGAACGAGGCACCGTTGGCCGGAAATCATCGTCATTTCGCCCGTGAACTCGCCGGGGCCGTGCTTTGCGACCGAATGCTCGCCCAAAAGGTCGGGCTGGACCACTTCCATCGCCCCGGAAAGCAGCAGAAAGAATGGAACGTTTGTGTCGCCGGGTTTGAACAGGATGTCGCCGGGCGCAACCTGCTTTACGTTGCCCAGAGCGCGGACGCGATTGATTTGATTCGGCGTCAATATCGGAAAAGCCTGCGTGTGCGCGTCAAGTAAGCTAGGAACCGGAGAAGCAGCCATTTTCGTCCTCCTTTGTTTGCCTTAAGGCAGGCTTGAACGAAGCAGCTTCGGATGAGGATCCGTTTTCAGCAATCAGCATAGACCTAACGGCTTTGCAACGGAAGCCGTCGGCGAACGTCGCGAAGCGCGTCACCGGAAAATCGTGAGTTAGTTTGCGATGAGGGTGGCGATTTCAAGCCGGTACGAACCCATGCGCGCCAATTTCACCGGGTTCGACTTCGTCCACGTAGCACCAGACCCACGCCTCTTCCGGCTCGATCGACCGCATCAGCGGATGAT
>Ga0335074_10001242_pt1 | contig 34813 bp, 24 predicted proteins | sample Lox_Sample_23_FD_206715 | JGI IMG/M metagenome (GOLD analysis project Ga0335074, IMG submission 206715) | Soil microbial communities from Loxahatchee National Wildlife Refuge, Florida, United States - Lox_Sample_2.3 | ecosystem: Environmental > Terrestrial > Soil > Wetlands | place: USA... | reverse complement strand
GGCTGCTGGCCGGCCAGGACGTCGAGGCCGCGCGGCGCGCGCTGATGAAGACCGCGGGCGGCTCCCGGCTCGGCGAGCTCAGCCACGACGCGTTCCACCAGCAGGCGCACGAGTACGACGCGGTGCCGGATGTCCGGGAGGGCCTGCTCAAGCTGCTGCAGCTGCAGGGCAACACCCACCCGTTCGCGGTGATCCGGTTCGCCGAACTGGACCGCTGGGCCTCCGACGGCGAGTACGCCAGCATCCTGGCCGGGGACTACCCGCGCCGCGAGGACGACTCGGACGCGTCGCTCGGCGACGAGGTCAAGGCCGCCGCCAAGTCCTACCAGGACTCATGGAACCGCTCGGCGGACCCGCTCATCGGCGCCGTCCGCGGGGTGGCCGAGACCGCCGCCGGGGCCGGCCAGCGCCTGTTCGGCAACCTGGGCGGCCGTCGCGACGACGACGACAACTGACGACGACGCCCGGCGGGGGTCCCCGCCGGGCACCCCCGCCGCCCGCTTGTTCCACCATCTGTGGATAGTCCTGTGGATACCCCGGTGGAAATACCGCTGGGCGCGGGGGATAACTACGGGTGTCCTGTGGATGGCCAAAGAATCTTGAAAATGCCGCCGCAAACCCCTTGTGCTAAGTGACGCGGACGCTGTACAAATTCATTCACCGCCAAAGACGGGTACCGATTCCGGGGGAAACCCCGGGAACGGCCGGGGAGCCGGGTGACCGGCGCTTCGGGCGGGTATCTGGTAGCGGTGGCCGGTTAGGTAGCGTCCGGCAGCCGAGAAATCGGTTCGCTGGCGCGCCGAGCCGAGCGAGGCCCCTGCATCTCATACATGTGGGGGCCTCGCCCTTTTATTTGCGTGATGGCTTTTGCCTTTACGCCCTGATTTCCGGTTGCGCACCGATTTCCCGTTGCGCCCCGCATTTTGCGCCTGGCGCCCGCCCTTCCGTCAGATCGCGTACGCCGTGTCGGACACGTCGGTGATGAACATGTGCCCCGGCGCATGCGTGATCGCGAACGGCGGCCGGGCGCGGGCCAGTGCCACCTGCGGGGTCACGCCGCAGGCCCAGAACACCGGCACGTCGTCGTCCTCGGCGGCCACCGGGTCGCCGAAATCCGGCCGCGACAGGTCGCCGATGCCGAGCGCGGCCGGGTTCCCGACGTGCACCGGCGCGCCGTGCATCGCCGGGTAGCGCGCGGTCACCTGGACCGCGGTCGCGACACGATCCGGCGGGACCGGCCGCATGGTTACCACCAGCGGGCCGCTGAAGATCCCGGCGGGACGGCACATCTGGCTGGTGATGAACATCGCGACGTTGCGGCCCTGCTCAACGTGGCGAACCGGGACTCCCGCCGCGATGAGCGCCCGCTCGAACGTGAAGCTGCAGCCGATGAGGAACGCGACCAGGTCATCGCGCCAGTGCCGCGTGACGTCGGCCGTCTCGGCGACGCAGCGGCCGTGCTCCCAGACCCGGTAGGCCGGCAGGTCGGTCCTGAGGTCGGCGCCCGGTGCCATCTGGGTCCCCGGGGCACCCGGGTCGGTCACGTCGAGCACCGGACAGGGCTTCGGGTTGCGCTGGGCGAACAGCATGAAGTCGAAGGCCTGGTCTCGCGGCAGCGCGACGAGGTTGGCCTGGGCGTAGCCCGGGCACCAGCCCGCGGTCGGCTCCCTCAGCCCGGCCCGGAACCGCTCCCGGGCCGCACCCGGCGTACCGCCCTCCGTAGGCCCGTCCAAACTGACCCCTCAGGCCGGCGGGGTGCTCAGGACCAGGTCGCCGATCGGGACCAGCCTGGCCAGGACGGCGGGCAGCTCGCCGGAGTGCACCACGCCCAGCCGCTGCGTCGCCCGGGTCAGCGCCACGTAGAGATCGCTGCGTCCGCGCGGCGACTCGGCCAGGATCCCGGCCGGATCGCCGATCAGCACGGTGTCGAACTCCAGCCCCTTGGCCTGCTGGACGGTGAGCACCACCACCGGGCGTTCCAGGTCGGGCTGCTCCCCCACGGTCGTCCCGGGCACGGCGTCCGCGACGGCCCGCCCCAGCTCGTCGAGCCGGGCGGCGGGCACGATCACCCCGAGCTGCCCCTCGCCGCGCGGAACCGCGGCCCGCCGGGCCGCGTCGGCCAGGTACTCGGCCAGGGCGGCCTCGTCCGGCGCGGTCAGAACCCACGGCTCCGCCCCCGTCATGCGCACCGAGCGCGGCAGGTCCAGCTCAGGATCGATGGCGGCCAGCACGTCGCCCGCGATCGCCATGATCTCGGCCGGGGTCCGGTAGTTGATGGTCAGCCCGGACAGCCGCCAGCGTTCGCCCTGATACCGCTCGAGCACGCTGGTCCAGGACGCGGCCCCGGCCAGGCTGCCGGTCTGCGCGACGTCCCCGACGATCGTCATCGACCGGCTCGGGCAGCGCCGCATGATCATCCGCCACGCCATCTCCGACAGTTCCTGGGCCTCGTCGACGATCACGTGACCGAACGCCCAGGTCCGGTCGTCCGCGGCGCGCTCGGCCGCGGTCAGGTACTCCTCGTCCTCTTGCCGCCGGGCCAGCCGGCTCGCGTCGACCAGGTCGGAGCCCATCAGGATCTCCGGATCGTCGTCCAGGTCACGGGACAGGATGTCCAGCACGCCGCGGGCGTAATCCTCCTCGGCCCGGCGCCGGCGCTCGGCCGCGGCGCGGGCCGTCCGGTCGTCCTCGCCGAGGAGTTCGGCCGCCTCGTCGATGAGCGGCACGTCGGCCGGGGTCCAGGCGCCGTCGCGGGGGCGCAGCAGCGCGGCCCGCTCGGCCCGGGTCAGCCGCGGCGCCGCGGACGCCAGCCGGTCGGCCGACGCGAACAGCTCGGCCAGCAGCCGCTGCGGGGTGAGCACCGGCCACAGGTTCTCGATCAGCGCCCGCACGCCGGGGTCGGCCCGCAGCTCGCGCCGCATCTCGTCCACGTCGGCCCGGCTCAGCAGGTTCTCCTCCCCGAGCACGTTCTCGCCGATCCGCGCGGCCGCCTGCCGGGTCAGCGCGTCGACGATCTCGCGGGCGAACACCTGGCGCGCCTGGTTGTGCGGCCGCCGCGAGCGGCGCGCCCGCTCCCGGGCCTTCGAGCACGTGGCCGGGGTGAGCCGCAGCGTCTCCCGGTCGACCAGCACCTCGATCGGCGCGTCCGGCACCCGCTGCCGGTCCTTGACCGCCGCCGCCACCACGCCGGCCATGGACAGCCGGCCCTTGATCTCGGCCGTGGCGGGCGGCTCGCTGCCCGTGGCGTTGAGACCGGGAAACAGGTCCGCGATGGTGGACAGCAGCACGCTGGTCTCGCCCAGGGACGGCAGCACCTGGCCGATGTAGCGCAGGAAGGTGGCGTTCGGCCCGACCACGAGCACGCCGCGCTTCAGCAACTGCCGCCGGTAGGTGTACAGCAGGTACGCGGCCCGGTGCAGCGCGACCGCGGTCTTGCCGGTGCCGGGCCCGCCCTGCACGACCAGCACCCCGGGCAACTCGGAGCGGATGATCCAGTCCTGTTCGGCCTGGATCGTCTCGACGATGTCGCGCATCTGCCCGGTCCGGCTCTCGTTGAGCGCCGCCAGCAGCGACGACTCGCCGGTCAGGCCCTCGTGCTTGCCCGGGTCGGCGACGGTCAGGTCCAGGACCTCGTCGTCGACGCCCACCACGGTCCGGCCGCGGGTCTTGATGTGGCGGCGGCGCCGCACGTCGGAAGGGGAGGCGGCGGTGGCGAGATAGAACGGCCGCGCGGCGTCGGCCCGCCAGTCCATGAGCAACTGCTCATAGTCGCCGGAATCGTCATGAATGCCGATCCTGCCGATGTACCGGGTCGGGCCGTGATGAAAATCAAGCCGGCCGAAGCATAGCCCGTTCTCTGCGGCGTCGAACTGAGCGATTTGCTCCCCGTACATGACGCTGAATGCCTCGCGCTCGGACCGGGCCTGATGCGTGCCGCCGGTCTGGCGCAGCACCTCCGCCAGCCGGTGGGAGGCACGTTTCCTCAGGTCATCGAGCCGACCGTAGAGCATGGAGACGTACTCTTGCTCGCTGCCGATTTCAGCGGTTGACAATCATGCTCCCTTTACCGTAAAATTCGCTTGCCTTATTGCTTAATGCTAAAAAATGCGGTCAACAAGGCGTGTTACAAAGCGTAGCGCGCTTTTTTTAATGCTCAGGACCGGTGTACCCCGAAGGCCATGGCCGCACGGCCGGCGGGCCTGGGCGTCAGGGCAGTCTCGGGTCGCTGCCGCGGGGACCGAACCCGGCCCCGGCCGACACGTTCGGGTCCCAGTCGAACACCACGGCGTTGTCTTCCTCGCCGATGAGCACCTCGGCGCCGGGCAGCGCCCCGGCCTCGGCCAGCGCGTCCTCGATGCCCAGCCGCGCCAGGCGGTCGGCCAGGTAGCCGACGGCCTCGTCGTTGCTGAAGTCGGTCTGCCGGATCCAACGCCGGGGCTTCTCCCCCCGGATCACGAACCGGTTGTCCCCGGCCCGCACCACCTCGAACTCCGGCCCGGCCACGGGCTCGGGCCGGAGCACCAGCCGGGTCGGCTCCGGCGGCGGCAGCGCGGCGCGCGCCTCGGCGATCACGGCGGCCAGGGTGAACGCGAGCTCGCGCAGCCCCTCGTGCGTCGCGGCGGACACCAGCCGGACCGTATAGCCGCGTTCCTCCAGCACCGGTGCGGCCCGCTGCGCGCGGTTCCGGGCCTCTGGAACATCGATTTTATTGAACGCGACGACTCGGGGGCGATCATGCAGGTTGTGCCCGGTCAGTTCCCCGTACGCGGCGAGCTCGGCCTCGATCTGGTCGAGATCGGCGACCGGATCGCGGCCCGGCTCCTCGACCGCGCCGTCGAGCACGTGCACGAGCACCGAACAGCGCTCGACGTGCCGGAGGAAATCGAGCCCGAGGCCCTTGCCGCGGCTGGCCCCGGGGATCAGCCCGGGGACGTCGGCCATCACGAACTGGGTCTCCCCCGCCTCGACCACGCCCAGGTGCGGGGTCAGCGTGGTGAACGGGTAATTCGCGATCTTGGGCCGGGCGGCCGACATCGCGGCGATCAGCGAGGACTTGCCCGCGTTGGGGAACCCGATCAGCCCGGCGTCGGCAATCGTCTTCAGCTCCAGCACCAGCCGCTGCTCCACGCCCGGCTCGCCGCGGAGCGCGAAGCCCGGCGCCTTGCGCCGCGCCGAGGCCAGCGCGGCGTTCCCGAGCCCGCCGCGCCCGCCCTGGGCGGCCACGAACCTGGTCCCGGCCCCGATCAGGTCGGCCAGCACCTGTCCGTCGTCGGTCTTGACCACGGTGCCGTCCGGCACGCGCAGCACCAGGTCGGCGCCCTCGGCGCCGTTGCGGTTGGACCCCTGGCCGGCCTTGCCGTTGCCGGCCCGCCGGACCGGCCGCCGGTGGTAATCAAGCAGCGTGGCCGCGCTCGGATCGACCTCGATGATCACGTCGCCGCCACGGCCGCCGTTGCCGCCGTCCGGCCCGCCGAGCGGCTTGAACTTCTCCCGGTGGACCGAGGCACAACCGTGCCCGCCGTCGCCCGCGTGGATCCGCAGCTCGGCCTGGTCAGCGAATTCGGCCACTCCTGCGCTCGCTCCTCGCAGCGCTCCGGCCGGTTAGCTGGCCTCGGCCGCCGCGCTGGCCTCCGCGTCAACGGGAATCACGCTCACCGCGCGGCGCCCGCGCCGCTTGCCGAACTCAACCTTCCCGCTGACCAGGGCGAACAGCGTGTCGTCGCCGCCGCGGCCGACGCCGATGCCGGGGTGGAAGTGGGTACCGTGCTGACGCACGATGATCTCGCCCGCGCCCACGACCTGGCCGCCGAACCGCTTGACGCCGAGCCGCTGGGCGTTCGAATCGCGGCCGTTCCGGCTGGATGACGCGCCCTTCTTGTGTGCCATCTCAGTCCTTCTTCCTGGAAGCGGCGCGGGCCTTCCCGGCGCTGGCCTTCGGCGCACCGATGCTGGTGATCTTCACCTGCGTGTACTTCTGCCGGTGCCCCAGGCGGCGGCGGTAGCCGGTCTTGTTCTTGTACTGGATCATATTGATCTTGGGGCCAGCCGCGGCACCGACGATCTCGGCGGTGACCTGGTAGCCGCCGACCTCCGCCGGGTCGCTGATGACCTTGCCGTCGTCTATCACGAGCACGGCGGGCAGGGTCACGCTGGAGCCGACCTCACCAGCGAGCTTGTCCACGGTCAGGACATCGTCGACCGATGCCTTCTCCTGCCTGCCGCCGCAGCGCACGATCGCGTACACCGAGAACTCTCTCTCCCTTGTGCGGGCCCGCCGCGAGATCCGCGGCCTCGTCCGGCATCGATGCGAACTGGCCCGCCTGCGTCGCACGGCCCGTGTCCAGGCGTGCTGCCGCCGGTTGTCCGACGCGCCGACCACAAAGAATATCAGACGGTACGGGCGCTCATCCCGCCGCTGGCTGAGCCTCCCACGCGCCGCCGGAACCGGTTTCGCCCCGACCGGGCTCCCCGGTCGCGGCCGGGCCGGGATCGGGCATAACGGCGCCGTTGCCCTGGGCGTCGTCGGCCAGGCGGGCATCGCCGGGGAAGGAGTCGCCCGCCGGCCGGGCGTCGCCGTCGGAACCGGCCAGCGGGGCGTCCGCCGCCGGCCGGGCTTCCGCGCCGGGCTGGGCTTCCGCCGCCGGCTGGGCGTCCGCCGCCGGCTGGGCGTCCGCAACGGGCTGGGCGTCGGCGGCGGGCTGGGCCCCGCCCGACCTGCGACGCCGGCGGCCGCCCGATCCCTGGCGCGATCCGGCCCCTTCGCCGTCGGCCCGGCCGCGCTTGGCCGCACCGTCCGTATCGCCGCCGGCCCGGTCGCCGTCAGACGCCTTGCCGTCGGCCTTGTCGCGCCGGGACCCGGTACTCACGTCGGCGGCGTGGGCGGCGGCACCGCCCGAACCGCGGCCGCCGCCCTTCGAGCCGCCGCGGCCGTTGTCCCGGCCGTGGCGGTCGCCGCCCGCCGGCACGTGGTCGACCGGCTCGAGCGACACGAGCACCCCGCGCCCGTTGCAGCAGTCGCACGGCACCGAGAACGCCTCCAGCAGGCCGGATCCGACCCGCTTGCGGGTCATCTGCACCAGCCCGAGCGAGGTCACCTCCGCCACCTGGTGCTTGGTCCGGTCCCGGGCCAGGCACTCCAGCAGCCGCCGCAGCACCAGGTCGCGATTGCTTTCCAGGACCATGTCGATGAAGTCGATCACGATGATCCCGCCGACGTCGCGCACCCGGAGCTGACGGACGATCTCCTCGGCCGCCTCCAGGTTGTTGCGGGTCACCGTCTGCTCCAGGTTGCCGCCCTGGCCGGTGAACTTGCCCGTGTTGACGTCGATGACGGTCATCGCCTCGGTGGTGTCGATCACCAGCGAGCCGCCGCTGGGCAGCCACACCTTGCGCTCGAGCGCCTTGGCGATCTGCTCGTCGATCCGGTAGGCGGCGAACACGTCGTCCCGGTCGTCGGTCCAGCGCTCGAGGCGCTCGGCCAGGTTGGGCGCGACATAGCGGACGTACTCGTCGACCATGTCCCAGTCGCCGTCGCTGGCGATGACCAGCTTGGTGAAGTCCTCGTTGAAGATGTCCCTGACCACGCGGATGGTCAGGTCCGGCTCGCTGTAGAGCAACTCGGGCGCGGTGGCCGACTTGGCCTTGCGCTCGATCGCCTCCCACTGCGCGGCCAGCCTGGCGACGTCGTGGGACAGTTCCTCCTCGGTCGCCCCCTCGGCCGCGGTGCGCACGATCACCCCGGCGTCCTCCGGCATCACCTTCTTGAGGATCTGCTTGAGCCGGGTCCGCTCGGTGTCGGGCAGCTTGCGGCTGATGCCGGTCATCGAGGCGCCGGGAACGTAGACGAGGTAGCGGCCGGGCAGGCTCACCTGGCTGGTCAGCCGGGCTCCCTTGTGCCCGATCGGGTCCTTCGTCGCCTGAACCAGGATCGACTGCCCGGACTTGAGCGCGGACTCGATCCGCTTGGACTCGCCTTCCAGGCCGCTGGCGTCGAAGTTGACCTCGCCCGCGTACAGGACCGCGTTCCGCCCCTTGCCGATGTCGACGAAGGCCGCCTCCATCGAGGGCAGCACGTTCTGCACCCGGCCCAGATAGACGTTGCCGACGTAGGACTGGTGGCTGGCCTTGTCCACGTAGTGCTCGACCAGGACGCCGTCCTCGAGCACGGCGATCTGGGTCCGGTCGCCGCGCTGGCGGACGACCATGACCCGCTCGACCGCCTCACGGCGGGCCAGGAACTCCGACTCAGTGATGATCGGCGGCCTGCGCCGGCCCGACTCCCGGCCCTCGCGCCGCCGCTGCCGCTTGGCCTCGAGCCGCGTGGATCCCTTGACCCCCCGCACGTCCCCGCCGTCGTCGCCCGTCCCGCGCGGCGGGCGCACGTGCACGACGGTGTTCGGCGGGTCGTCGGCGGACGGACCGTCGGCGTCACCGGAGTGGCCGCTGCGGCGCCGCCGACGGCGGCGCCGGCCAGTGCCGTCGGACGAATCGGCGTCGTCCTCGTCGGCCGCCTCGGGCGAGGATGAGCCGGACGCGGCCGCCTCGCCGTCGGCGGGGGCATCGGCGCCCGGCTCGGCGCCCTCGCCCGGTCCAGCCTCGGCGGTCCGGCCCTTGGCGTGACCACGGCCGCCGCGCCGCCTGCGCTTTGCGGTGCCCTGGGCTCCCGCCTCGCCGTCGCCCTCTGGCTCCGCGTCGGCGGGCCTGCCCTCGCCCGGGGCCTCCGCCTCGGCCGGGGGCGTGTCGCCCGACGCGGGCTTGCGCGCGGCGCCCGAGGAGATGTCCGGCGGCTGGAAGATCACCAGCGGCGGCTGGAACGCGGCCTGAGGGGCCGGGCCCGGCCCGGCGGGCGCGGCCTGCGGCACGGGCGGCACCGCGAGCGGGCCACCCGCGGCAACCTGAGGCACCGACGGCACCCCGGTCGAGCCCCCCGGGCCGGCCTGGGGCACCGGCGGCGCCGCGGTGGGCGCGGCGCTACCTGCGTCCGGCGCCGGCGGCCCGCTGCTGCCCGCGTCCTTCGCGGACGGCGCCGAGCGCGACCGGCGGGCCGGGGCGCGGCGGCTCGCCGCCGGAGCGGCGGTCGGGTCCGGGCCAGCGCCCGGCTGGGTCTGTGCTGGCTGGGTCTGTGCTGGCTGAGCCGACGCTGGCTTTTCCTGCGCCGGCTGACCCGGGGCTGACTCACCCTGAGCTGGCGCGCCATGTCCTGGCTCGCCCGCCGGGCCGCCGGTATCGTCGGCCGGCGGTCCCGCAGGCCGGGTCGCGGCGCGGCGGCCGCGGCGGAACAGCCTGCGGCCGTGGGCCCCGGTCTCCTCGCCGTCGGGGCCCGTTCCCTGCCCGGTCTCAGCCGGGTTTCCGGTTATATCGGCGGCGTGGCCAGCGGCCGCCGACCGGTTATCACTGTCCGATTCTCTGTCGAATCGCTCGGTTTCGAGCATCCGGGCAATCTCCCGTCATACTCCCGGGCACGCGAGCCACGAGGCCCGTTCGCGCCGCGCAGGAGTTGTTCGTACGCGGTGGCTGACACGGCGGTGCCGCCAACGGCAGCGGTATCCGCGTGTCCCAAGCGCGTTTCCAATTTCTGTCCTTCGGCCGCTGCCCCGCCTGGGGAGGAGGGCACCGGCCCGGCCGCTACCGGTCGGGCGGGCTCGTTCGCCAGCGCCCCGGTTCCGGCCTCCGTACCAAGCGGCCCCTGCGCCAGCCGGGTCACCAGGGGTGGTGACGAGGGCGTCAAGGCCGCCTCTGTGCTTACCACCTGGCTGAGACCAGCCAGGATGTCGTCGGGTCGGACGGCAGGGGTCACGTGCCGCACGACCATGCGAAGTATCGCCTCGTCGGCGGCCGCCTCCGGGGCGGCACGCCGCTCAAGCTCCAGAGTGACCACGGCGGCGCGGGCGTCGAGCCGCCGGAGTCCCTTGCTGGTAAGTCGCTCCACCACGATGCTCTCCGCGGCCAGGAACGCCTGTACGGCCCGGGCCACCTCGGCCGGGGCTACGCCCGGCAGGACCACCCGCCACTGAGACCCCTCGAGTCTCAGCGCGCTCGTCCTGCCCGGCCCGTCAGCCAGTTCCACAACCTCGATCACGTCAATCCCGTCCGGCAGGGCGGCGTCGAGCCGGTCGCTCACGTCCGATACGGGACACACGCCGGTCAGCGAGATCTCCAGGTACTCGGCCTCGCTCGCGGTTCCCGTCGGAGCTCCCCCCGCGTACGAGATCTTGGGATGCGGCGAGAACCCCGCTGAGAATGCGACGGGCAAGCCGGCCTTCCGCACTCCCCGCTCGATCGCACGCGCGATATCCCTGTGGCTCGCGAAACGCATCCTGCCTCTCTTAGCGTACCTGATCACCAGGCGCTGAGCGACGGGCGGAGGGGGCGGGCCGCCCGGCGCGGGCCGTGGCATCTACGCCTCGCTTCGGGGGGCGGCGGGGCGGGCGCCGGCCGGCGCGAGGGGACCGGCGGGCGTGTCGGCGCGCGCCGCGGCTGGGCGAGCCGACCCGAGGGAACCGGCCGGCGGGCCGGCGTCGGCCGTGGCTGGCGTGGCGGGGCCGTTGACCGGGGTGAGCGGCAGCAGCTTGGCGCCGGTGGGCCCGGCCTGGATCTCGGTGCCCATCGCCGGGCAGACGCCGCACTCGAAACAGGGGGTCCAGCGGCAGTCGTCGACCTCCTCGGCGCCCGCCGGGTCGATCGCGGCCAGCCAGTCCTGCCAGAGCCAGTCGCGGTCCAGCCCCGCGTCCAGGTGGTCCCAGGGCAGCACCTCCTGGTACCCGCGCTCCCTGGTGGTGTACCAGGCCAGGTCGACGCCGTCGCCGGCCAGCGCCTCGGCGGCGCAGCGCCGCCAGCGGTCGTAGGAGAAGTACTCGGTCCAGCCATCGAAGCGGGCGCCGTCGGCCCAGGCCGCCCTGATCACCTTGGCCACCCGGCGATCGCCGCGGGACAGCAGGCCCTCGACGATCGACGGCTGGCCGTCGTGGTAGCGGAACCCGATCGACCTGCCGTAGGCCTTGTCCTTGCGCAGCTCGGCACCGAGCGCGCGCAGCCGGGCGTCCACCGTCTCGTGGTCGCACTGCGACGCCCACTGGAACGGGGTGTGCGGCTTGGGCACGAACCCGCCGATCGACACCGTGCAGCGGATGTCGCGCCGGCCGGTCGCCTCGCGGCCCGCCTCGATCACGCGCCGGGCCACCCGGGCGATCGCCACCACGTCCTCGTCGGTCTCGGTCGGCAGCCCGCACATGAAGTAGAGCTTCACCTGGCGCCACCCGCTGGCGTAGGCCGTGGTGACGGTCTTGATCAGGTCGTCCTCGGTGACCATCTTGTTGATCACCTTGCGGATCCGGTCGGTGCCGCCCTCGGGTGCGAACGTGAGGCCGGAGCGGCGGCCGTTCCGGCTCAGCTCGTCGGCCAGCGTCACGTTGAACGCGTCGACCCGGGTCGACGGCAACGACAGGCCGGTGTTGGTCCCCTCGTAGCGGTCCGCGAGGCCGGTCGCGATCTCGTTGATCTCGCTGTGGTCGGCGCTGGACAGCGAGAGCAGCCCCACCTCGCTGAAGCCGCTGGCGGCCAGGCCCGCCTCGACCATGTCGCCGACCGTGGTGACGGTACGCTCGCGCACCGGCCGGGTGATCATCCCGGCCTGGCAGAACCGGCAGCCCCGGGTGCAGCCGCGGAAGATCTCCACGCTGAACCGCTCGTGCACCGACTCGGCCACCGGGACCAGCGGCTTGCGCGGGTAGGGCCAGGAGTCCAGGTCCATCACCGTGTGCTTGGCCACCGCGCGCGGGACGCCAGGGCGGTTGGGCGTCACCCGGGCGATCCGGCCGTCGGGCCGGTAATCCACGTCGTAGAAGCGCGGCACGTAGACGCCGCCGTCGGCGGCCAGCCGCAGCAGCAGGCCGTCCCGGCCGCCGGGCCGCCCGGCCGCCTTCCAGGCCCGGATCAGCTCGGTGATGGCCAGCACGGCCTGCTCGCCGTCGCCGAGCACCGCGCCGTCCAGGAACTCGGCGATCGGCTCGGGGTTGAACGCCGCGTGCCCCCCGGCCAGCACCACCGGGTCGTCCGGGCCGCGCTCCTGCGCGGCCAGCGGTATCCCGGCCAGATCGAGGGCGGTCAGCAGGTTGGTGTAGCCGAGTTCGGTGGCGAAGCTGACGCCGAGCGCGTCGAACGCCCGGACCGGGCGGTGGGCGTCCACCGTGAACTGGGGCACCCCGCGCTCGCGCATGAGCTTTTCGAGGTCCGGCCAGACGCTGTACGTCCGCTCCGCCAGGACTCCGGACTGGGCGTTCAAAATCTCATAAAGAATTTGAACGCCCTGATTGGGCACGCCGACCTCGTACGCATCGGGATACATGAGGGCCCACCGGACATCGGCGGCGTCCCAGTCCTTGACCACGGAGTTCAGCTCGCCGCCCACGTACTGCACCGGCTTACGCACCAGCGGAAGCAGCGGCTCCAGCCGGGGATAGACGGACGGCACAGGCATCGTCACAGCTTACCGATGCTTTCCGGGGACACGGTCTTGGCGTGTGCTGGATGAGATGGCACGATTTCCTACGATTCGGATAATGCATGCAGGGTAACTCGCATACGGACGCGACATGCTGACCCGGGAGGAGCCATGCACATAGCGCCCTACATCGTGCTGGGCAGCGCCGTGGTCGGGCTGCTGGTCGGGCTGACCGGAGCGGGCGGCGGGGCGCTGATGACGCCCATGCTGATCCTGCTGTTCGGCGTGCAGCCGTCCGCCGCCATCTCCAGCGATCTGGTGGCGGCGGTGCTGATGCGCCCGGTCGGGGCGGCCGTGCACCTGCGCAAGGGCACGGTGAACCTGAGGCTGGTCGGCTGGATGGTCCTCGGATCGGTGCCGGCCGCGTTTTTGGGCGCCTACCTGCTGCACCTGCTGGGCGGCTCGGCCGCCCAGGACAACGTCGAGATCGCCCTCGGCGCCGCGCTGCTGGTCGGCGCCGGGGCCATGGTGCTGCGCTACATCCTGGACCGGCGGTCCGGCAACAAGCGCCAGGCCGCCCTGGGCGACGTGGTCGCCCGCCCGCTGCCGACCGTGTGCATCGGCCTGGTCGGCGGCCTGATCGTCGGGATGACCTCGGTCGGCTCGGGCTCGCTGATGATCGTGCTGCTGATGTTCCTGTACCCGATGCTGAGCGCGGGCCGGCTGGTCGGGACCGACCTGACCCAGGCCGTGCCGCTGACCCTGGCCGCGGCGCTCGGCGCGCTGGCCTTCGGCCACGTGGAGTTCGCGGTGACGCTGTCGATCGTGATCGGCAGCGTTCCGGCCGTGCTGGTCGGGTCGCTGCTGTCCAGCCGGGCCCCGGACCGCTACATCCGGCCGGTGATCACGTTCGTGATCTTCGCCTCCGGGCTGAAGTACGTGGGCCTGCCCACCGCCGCGCTGGGCTGGGTGCTGGGCGCGATCCTGGTGGCCGCCGCGGCCTGGGCGGCCCGGGCGCGTCCCTGGCGGCGCAAGGAGGGCCGCGAGGCGGTGCCCGAGCCGCAGCCCGCCGGCGCCGAACAGACCCGTTAGGGTCCGTAACGCGGCGGGCAGGTAGCCTGGTGCGGCCATGACGCAGTCGGGCTGGACCGCCGGCTCCACGCCGCCGGCTCGCCGACCGTGGCCGCCTCCCGTCACAGGAGGTGACCGTGTCGGTGCCGTCCGGGGCCCAACCCGCCGTGCTAGAACTGCGTCTTAAGGCTTAGATGCGCACAGTCGTGCCGGGGGTGCCCGCTGGCCATCTACAGTGTGAGCGCTTGCATCCGTGCGAGCGCTTGCTTCCTCCGGACACCGGACACGCCGCGCGGCGTCGATGAGAGGGTGGGATGCAGATCACGTGCCTGGGCCATGCAGGCCTGCATATCGAAACCCGCTTCGGAACGATCCTTTGTGACCCGTGGACGAACCCGGCGTACTTCGACTCGTGGTTCGTGTTCCCGGACAACACCGGCCTCGACTGGGACCGCTACGGCGACGTTGACTACCTGTACGTGTCCCACCTGCACAAGGACCACTTCGACCCGCAGAACCTGCGCGAGCACGTGTCGCGTGAGGCCACCGTGCTGCTGCCCGACTACCCCGTTCCTGACCTTCGCGCGGAACTGGAGAAGCTCGGGTTCACCAAGTTCATCGTGATCCCGAGCGGCAAGGAAACCGAGGTCGGCGGGCTCCGGGTGATCATCCACGCGCTGCAGTCCCCGGCCGACGGTCCGCTCGGGGATTCGGCCCTGGCCCTGGACGACGGGACGGCCAGGATCTTGAACCAGAACGACGCGCGCCCGGTCGACCTGGACGCCTTGCAGGCCTTCGGCCCGTACGACGTGCATTTCCTGCAGTACTCCGGGGCCATCTGGTGGCCGTGGACCTACGAGCTGCCGCAGTCGGCGCAGCGTTCGTTCGGGGCGACGAAGCGGGCCAACGGCCTGGACCGGGCCGCGACCTTCGTCAAGGCGATCGGGGCCAGGTACATCGTGCCCTCCGCGGGGCCCGCGTGCTTCCTCGACGACGAGCTGTTCGAGCTCAACGACCTCCGGTCCGAGCCGTGGAACACCTTCCCCGACGAGATCGTGTTCCTCGACTACCTGCGCGACCAGGGCATCGACGGGGGCACGCTGATGACCCCCGGCGCGGTCCTCGACGTCGGTCAGGACCACTGCGAGGTGCGCTGGCCCACCACCATCGAAGACGCCATGGTGCCGTTCACCGACAAGGAGCGCTACCTGCGCGAGTACGCGGCTCGGCAGCGGGACCGGATCGAGGCGGACAAGCGCGCCTGGCCGTCGCCGGGGATCGACGTGCTGGCCGAGCTCAAGAAGTGGTTCGAGCCGCTGCTGGAGCTGGCCGCGCACATCCGGGCCGGGGTGGGCGGGCCGGTGCTGCTGCGGCTGGGCGACGGGCGCCCGATCGTCATCGACTTCCCGGCCGGCGAGGTGCGCGCCTACAACGGCGAGACCTGCCGCTATCAGTTCACGATCGAGCGTCCGCTGGTCGAGCGCCTGATCGCCGACCACGAGGTCGACTGGGTCAACAGCCTGTTCCTCAGCCTGCGGTTCCGGGCCCGGCGCATCGGGCCGTACAACGAGTACGTGTACACGTTCTTCAAGTGCCTGGCTCCGGACCGGCTGATGTACGCCGAGGGCTGGTACGCGGACAAGACCCACGACGAGGAGGACATCCGGCTCGGGGACTGGATCATGCAGCGCCGCTGCCCGCACCTGCGCGGCGACCTGACCCGGTTCGGCGAGATCTCCGGGACCACCCTGACCTGCAAGGTGCACGGCTGGCAGTTCGACCTGGACACCGGCCAGTGCCTCAGCACCGACGACGACTCCTACCAGCTGCGGTGCCGTCCCGCCGTGGAGGCCAAGGCGACCCAGGGGTAGGCCCGGGCGGCTAGGTGGCGAACACGTTGCGGTGGCGGTGCACGGACAGGAGCACCCCGATCGCGAGCATGTCGGCGTACATGGCCGATCCGCCGTAGGAGACGAACGGCAGCGGGAGGCCGGTGACCGGCATGATGCCCAGCGTCATCCCGATGTTGATGAACGACTGCACCGCGAACCAGATCGCGATCCCGCAGGCCACCAGCATGCCGAACGGATCGTCGGCATGCTGCGCGATGCGCAGCGCCCGCAGCAGCAGGATGGCGAGCAGCAGGATGATCACGCCCGCGCCGACGAAGCCGAGCTCATCCCCGGCCACCGCGAAGATGAAGTCGGTGTGCTGCTCGGGGACGAAGTTGCCGGCGACCAGGGAGCCGTGGAACAGGCCCTGGCCGAACACGCCGCCGGATCCGATCGCGATCTTGGCCTGGGCGGCGCTGTACCCGGTGCCGGCCGGATCCGCCGACGGATGCAGGAACGCGGTCAGCCGGCCGAGCTGATAGGCCCGCAGCAGGTGCAGCTTCAGCACCACGAACACGGTGAGCGCGCCGCCGGCGAACAGCGCGGCCAGCCAGTACAGCCGGACCCCGGACAGCGCGACCAGGCCCAGCACGGTCACCAGGATCACGATCCCCACGCCCAGGTCCGGTTCCTTGATGATCAGTACCAGCGGCACCACGGCGACGGCGGCCGTGAGGCCGACCGCGCGCAGCGTGGGCCGCCCGCCCTCGCGGTGCCGGGCATCGCTCAGGAACATGGCCACGACCAGGATGACCGCGAGCTTGGCCAGCTCCGACGGCTCGATCTGGAAGCCGGCGGGCAGCGTGATCCACGACTTGGAGCCGTTGACCGGGGTCCCGAGCGGGCTCAACGCGGCGATCAGGCCCAGGAGCGATATCCCGTAGAGCACCGGCGCGTACAGGCGCAGCCGCCGGTAATCCAGCAGGGCCGTGCCGGTCAGCAGGGCCAGCCCGATGACGATGGCCAGCATCTGCTTCACGAAGTAGGTGCGCGGGTCGGCGCCGCGGGTGGCGGACCAGACCAGCAGCGTGCCGGTCAGGCTCAGGGCCAGGACCGTCGCGAGCAGGATCCAGTCCAGGTGCCGCAGCGGCGAGTTGCGCGCGAAGGCCCGCTTCAGCAGGGATTTCGGCAGCTCGGCGCCGCCGTACCAGCGCCCCTGCCGGACCGGGGCCAGCCGGGTGTAGGCGCCGCCTGACCCGCCCGACCCGCCCGGGGTGCCGGGGCGCAGGCCCGACGGGCCCAGGCGTGACGAGCCGCGCGCGGAACTCATCCCTTCTTCCCTCCGGTCGTCGCTGACTGGATGATCTGCCCGGCCTGGTTGATGTGCGGCAGGCCGGGAAGCTGGCCGCCCGGCAGCGCCGCCTTCTGGCCCTGCAGGCCGTAGATCCCGTCCCAGATCTGCTTGACCGCGGGCCCGGAGACGTCGGCGCCGTAGCCGGAGTTCGGGATCATCATGACCACCACGTACTTCGGGTTGTTGCACGGGGCGAACGAGGCGAACACCGAGGTGGACTTCGCTCCGTACGCCTGCGCCGTACCCGTCTTGCCCGCCACGCAGACCTGGTTGAGCGGGAATCCGCCGAACGTTCCCGCCGCGGTGCCCGAGGTGACCACGCCCTTCAGCGCGGTCCTGATGTAGGCCAGGGTGTTCCCGGACACCGGCAGGTGGCCCATCACCGGCGGGGTGATCTTCTGCACCACCTTGCCGTTCGGGCTGAGCAGCGCCTCGCCGACCCGCGGGCTGTACAGCGTGCCGCCGTTGGCCAGCGCGGCGTAGGCGTCGGCGAGTTGCAGCGGGGTCACCTCGACGTAACCCTGGCCGATCGAGGCGATGACCGACTGCCCGGGGGTCCAGATGTTGCCCGACTGGCAGTCGTCCCACTCGATCTGCTGGAGGTAGGTGCCGTGCTCCTTGCCGTACTTGCACCAGTTCTGGCCCTGGTGGGCGTTGTCCTTCCAGAAGTAGTACAGCCACTCGCGCGTCGGGACGGTGCCGAAGTTCTCCTGCTGCAGGTCGACGCCGGTGTACTTGCCGAATCCCCAGGCCAGTTCCATCTTCTGCATCTGCTGGATCGGGGCGTTCGCGCTGGTCACGTCGTCGGCGGCGCGGTTGTCCTTCTGCCAGATGCCGTAGGCCAGGTCGTAGAACACCGTGTCACAGGATTGGACCAGCGCCTGGTCCAGGCTCATGTAACCCTGGTTCGGCTCGCCGTCGTTGGTGAAGGTGCGCCCGCCGATGCTCACCGAGGCCGGGCAGTTGTACAGCCCGTTGAGCGGGTACCCGGCCGCCACCGCGGCGGCCGTGGTCGTCACCTTCCACGTCGACCCCGGCGAGTACTGGCCCTGGGTCACGCGGTTGAGAACCGGCTCGGAGTCGGCGGTGCCGAACAGCTGCTTGAACTCCTTCTCCGACAGGCCGTTACCCCAGATGCTCGGGTTATAGGTGGGGTAGCTGGCCATCGCGACGATCTGGCCCTTGGTGGTCATCACCACCGCCGCCCCGCTGGTCGCGCTGGTGTTGCCCTCGGCCTGGGTCTGATGGATCGCGTTGGCGAGCGCGTTCTCGGTGTCCTGCTGGACCTTGGCGTTGATGCTGGTCACCAGGTCGTCGCCGGCCGTGGCGTCCACCTGCTTGAGCGTGCCGGTGACCTGGCCGCCGGCGTTGATCGTCACGGTCTTGTCCCCGGTGGTGCCGCGCAGCTGCTGGTCGTACTGGCCCTCGAGGCCGGACTGGCCGACCAGGTCGACCCCGGAGAAGCCGGTGTTGGGCAGGCCGCGCTGCTTCATCTCGGCCGGCGTGATCGGCTGCAGGTACCCGAGCACCTGGGCGGCGTCGGTGGCGATCGGCTGCTCGTAGTGAGTGACCGGCTGCACCTGGGCGGTCACGCCCGGGTACACGTTCGGGCTCTCCATCACCTGCAGCGCGACCTGGTCGGACACGTTCTCCGCCACCGGGATGGGCTGGTAGGGCGATCCCGGCCAGCACGGCTGGCGCACCTTGTTGGTGCAGGTGCGGGTCTGGTCGCTGAGCTTCTGGTAGGTCGTGCCGAGCAGCCTCGCCAGGCGGTGCAGCACGGCCACCCCGCCGTCCTGCTGCTGGGCCAGCTGCGACATGTTGACCGAGACCACGAGCGCGGACCGGTTGTCCACCATGGGGCTGCCGGTGTCGTCCAGGATCTCGCCGCGCACCGAGGGGACGATCACGTTCTCGGTCTGCTCCTGCTTGGCCTGGCTCGCATACGCCGTGCCGGACATGATCTGCACGAACCAGAGCCGTGCGCCGAGCCCGATCAGCAGCGCCGCGATCACCACATACAGCACTGCGAGGCGCCGCCGTGACGCCGGGATCATCTCAGCCCCCCTGTTCTCCTGCTCCCGATCCGCCAGACGGTTGACCGGCCGCCCAGCCGGCCGCCGGTCCAGGTGGCCAGGAACGACCGGCCCGCGAACCTGGCCTGCTTCCCGGCCCGCAACCTCGTTCTCCGGCCGAGCGCCGAGTGCCCGCCGACCACGCCGCCGCCGGACCGGAACCGCGGCGCCGCCTTCCGCTGCGCCCGCCGGGGCCCGGACCAGAGCCCGCCGCCGGACAACCCGCCGAGCGCGCCATCGCCGCGGCGGCCGGATCCCAGGCGCAGGCTGACCGGCCGGGCCGCCAGCCCGCGCCCGGCCAGCGCGCTGCCCCGCAGCGCACTGCCCCGCAGTGCGCTGCCGCCGAGCATGCCGTCGTGGCGCCGGCCGTTCCCGAGTCGCAGGGACACCCGCCGGGCGGGCAGCGGCCGCGGCATGGCCCCGCCGCGCAGCCCGCCGGGGCTGGCCGAGCCGCCGGGCAGCCGCGTTTCGGGCCGGAATTTAGGGCCGTGCCCGGAGGCCGCGGGCCGGCCCGCGGTCAGGGGACGGCCCGGTCCGGCGGGCCGGCCGCGGAACGCCGAGCCCGGCGGGCCGGAGCGCGGCCGCCCGCGCAGGGCGGCCGCCCCCGACACCCCGCCCAGGCCCGCGCCGAGCGTGCGGCCGAGGCTTCCGTCCCGGCGCCGGCCCGCGGTCCCCATCCGCAGGTTCGGCGTGGAGCGCGTCAGCGTGCGGGCCGGGCGCGGGACCGAGGATCCGGGGGTCCCGGCGCCGGGCCGGAACCGGGGCGCCGGGCCCGGCCGGGCCGGGCGCACCCGCGGCGCCGACGGCAGGCCGGTTCGCGGCGCGCCGCCGAGCCACCCATCGCCCGGCCGGGCCGCGGCCTGGCGCAGGTTGGGGGTCCGGGGCGAGTGCGGCCTGCTGCCTCGCGGGACCCGGGCGCCGCGCGGGCCGCGCGATCCCACCGGGCCCGCCAGCCAGCCCGCCCCGCCGAGCAGCCCGGCCCCGCCGAGCACGCTCGCCCGGGCCATCGCGCCGCGCGGCAGGCCGCCGGGCGCCTGGGTCCTGGCCAGCAGGGCGGATCCCTCGGCAGCACCGGCCGGGGCGCTCACCCGGCCGAGGTTCTCGGCGAGACGCATCGCGTGCACGACGAGGTACAACGCGAACGGGACGAGCACCACGTCGTAGAGGACCGAGGCCGACAGCACCTGCCGCACGGAAGCCCAGGTGACCTGCGGATCGCTGACCGCCAGGCCGATCGCCGCGTACAGGGCCTCGCCCGCGGCCGCCACGCCCATCGCGGTCAGGATGGTCAGCAGCGCTGAGCGGTTCACGGCGCCGCTCACCCGTCCGCACAGGTAGCCAACCAGGCAGAAGACCAGCGCGTATTCGCCGATCAGGTAGCTGCCCGGCGGCGCGACATCGAGGCAGAGCCCGGCGCAGAAGCCGGTCACGGCCCCGGTCGCCGGGCGCGCCGACAGCCCGAACGCCACCACGACCAGCAGCACCAGGTCGGGCCCGGCGGCGCCGGGCAGCGGAAGCCGGTTCACCACCGTCAACTGCAGCACCACCGCGACGAGGAGCAGGGCGGCGGAAAGGGCGGCTCGGCGCACGTCAGCCGCCCGGGGTGGTCGAGGGGGTCGGCGTGGACTGGGCTCCGGGGGTCACGGTAACCGTGACCGTCGGCACCGGCTTGGGCTTCGGCGGCGCCGGCGGCAGCACGGAGAACCGGGGGTTGTGGCTGGGCGGCACGACCACGATGCCGACCACGCCCAGCGAGGTGAAGTCCACGTACGGCCGGACGAGCGCCAGCGCGGTCAGCGAGCCGGCCCGGTTCTCCACCTTGCTGACCACGCCGACGGGCACGCCGGGCACGTACGGCCGGTCGTGGACCGAAGCCGAGGTCACCAGCTGCTCGCCGGGCCGCAGGACGGCGCTCGCGTCCAGCACCTGCAGCTTCAGCAGCCCGGAGCCGGAGGTCTTGCCCGGCCCGGTGACCCAGCCGATCTGCCCGCTGTTCGCCAGCGTCACGCCCACCACCGACGTGGCGTCGGTGGCCAGCAGGACCGTGCAGGTCTGCGCGTTCGCCGCGGTCACCGTCCCGACCAGCCCCTGCCCGTCGAGCACCGTGTCGCCCTGCTTCACCCCGTCCGCGCGCCCGGCGTCGAGGGTGACCGTCTGCCCGTAGCCCTCCGCGATCGCGATCACCGTCGCGGCCACGATCCGGTACCCGCCCCGGCCCGACAGCTGCAGCAACTGGGTCAGCTGCCCGTATTGCGACCGGCTCAGCTGCGCCTGGCTAAGCTGCGCCCGCAGCCGGATGACCTGCTGCTGCAATGCGGTCACCTGGCTGCTGCTGCCCGAATGCGAGCCGCCGAAGACTCCGACCAGCGGCCCGGTCGCCGCGCTCACGACGCGTTCCACGGTGCCGAAGACCGCCCCGCCGGCCTGCCGCAGGCCGCGCATCGGGCCGGATGAGCCGTCGCGATAATCGGCAGTGATAAGGACCAGCGCCAGCACCAGGAGTACGCCGAGGACCACGCGGGTCCGTCGGGTGTCGTGCAACTCCTATCACCTCGTCCGCGCCGCGGGGGCGGCTGCTGGTTGGTCAGCCCGTCCGCGTCGCGCGGTGGCCGATCGTCGGGTGGCTGGTCGTCTGCGGGCCGACCCGGGCGCCGGCGTGCCGCCGCGCCCGGCCGACTCTCAGCGCCGGGATTCCGGCACGAGCACCTGTCGCAGGGTGTCGAAGTCTTCGACGCACTTCCCGGTACCGAGGGCCACCGAGTCGAGCGGGTTGTCGGCCATGTGGATCGGCATGCCGGTCTCTTCCCTGAGCCGCTCGTCCAGGCCGCGCAGCAGGGCGCCGCCGCCGGTGAGCGCGATGCCGCGGTCCATGACGTCGCCGGCCAGCTCGGGCGGGCACTTGTCCAGCGTGGTCTTCACCGCGTCAATGATCACGGACAGCGGCTCCTCGATGGCCCGCCTGATCTCCTCGGCGGAGATGACGATCGTCTTCGGCAGGCCGCTGACCAGGTCCCGGCCGCGGATCTCGGCGTTGGGCTCGTCCGATGACGGGAACGCCGACCCGAGGGCCATCTTGATCTCCTCGGCGGTCCGCTCGCCCAGCATCAGGGAGTACTCCTTCTTGCCGAACGTGATGATCGCCTGGTCCAGTTCGTCGCCGCCGACCCGGATCGACTGCGAGGTGACGATGCCGCCGAGGGATATCACCGCGACCTCGGTGGTCCCGCCCCCGATGTCGACGACCATGTTGCCGGTCGGCTCGTTGACCGGGAGCCCCGCGCCGATCGCCGCGGCCATCGGTTCCTCGATGATGTACACGCGGCGGGCGCCCGCCTGGTGGCCTGCCTCCTTGACCGCGCTCTGCTCCACGCCGGTAATGCCGCTGGGCACCGCGACGACGATCCGGGGCTTGGCCAGGTGACTGCGTTTGTGCACCTTCTGGATGAAGTAACGAAGCATTCGCTCGGTCACGTCGAAATCCGCGATCACGCCATCCTTCAGCGGCCTGACCGCCACAATGTTGCCGGGCGTCCGGCCGATCATGCGTTTCGCTTCAACCCCGACGGCGACGATCTGCCCGGTGTTCGTGTTCAGCGCCACCACCGATGGCTCATTGAGCACGATCCCCCGGCCCCGCACGTAGACCAGCGTGTTCGCGGTGCCGAGGTCGACCGCCATGTCGCGGCCCAGGAACGCCAGCGCGTTGCTCATGAAAAACGAGAACCTTCCAGAAGGGTCCTGCCTGATTGCTCTGAATTTGCTCCAAGACGCGCGCTCCGAGACCTCGGAACCCGTCCTGTCTTTCTTTCATCTACCAGGGCTGAGCCGCCTAAACGTGCAACGCGCATTCCGCACGGATGGTGCCCGCGAGTTCGCGGCTGCGCGCCCAGGCAATGTAGCGGTCTGCAACCAACAGCGACCGGTTGCTAGCCCGCTGTCACGGTGGGTGCGGAAGCTGATCCCGCCAGCGAAAGCCTACAGGTCGCCCCGGCCGGGCGCTCAGGCGGCACGCCGCGCCGCGCGGCGGCGCGGGACGCGCCGGCCCGGACTACGGCGTCGCGTCCAGGCGACGGCCGAGCCCGACGCCGATGACCCACAATGCAGCGAAAATGGCGCCGAGAAAGTACATCACCGGGACGATCACGCCGGCCGCAATGACCAGGACCTGGAGCACGCTGCCCCCGATGATCGTCCACCGCGGCCGGCGCCTGGCGAGCGCGGCCAGCACCACCGCGGCGACGGCCAGAAACACGCCGGCCACCCCGATACGGGACGGCGACGCGTGGTTGACGGCCAGGGCGACCGGGATCGACAGCCAGATCACCACGGTTTCCATGATCAGGACGATGGCGCACAGCCGCCGCACGTTCGAAGGTTCCCGGGCCGTGGCCCGCGACGCCGGGTTTGGCGGCACGGGGTTCTGCGGCACGGGGTTCTGCGGCACGGGGTCTTGCGGCACGGGGTCTTGCGGCACGGGGTCTTGCGGCACGGGGTCTTGCGGCACCGCGCCGCCCGGCATCGGGTGCCCCGGCATCGGGTGCCCCGGGCCGGCGGACGCGGCCGCCGTCCCGCGGCGGGCCGCGCCGTGGCGGGCCGGCTCGCCCGTCATCCGTCGTCTCCCTCATCCCGGCGCGCGGCGTCCGCGGGCCCGGGGGCCGGCTCGCCCGACGGCGTGTGGGTGAGCAGCAGCCGGGCATCCCCGGCGGTGATGACCGATCCGGTGATCAGCACCAGGGCGCTGCCCGGCGGCCCGCCGCTGCCGTCGGCCGAGCGCGCGTCGGCCTCGTCGGCCAGTTCCACCGCGAGCTCGATCGCGTCGTCCAGCCTGGGCACGGCCCGGACCCGCTCCGGGCCGAACACGGCTCCGGCCAGCTCGGCCAGCTTGGCCGGATCGGCCGACCGGGGCGAGGAATTGCCCGTGACCACGAGCTCGGACACGACCGGCTCGAGCTCGTCCAGGATCCCCGGCACGTCCTTGTCCTCGCTGACGGCGAGGATCGCGATCAGGTCGGTGAGCGCGAACGACTCGGTCAGCGCGGTGACCGTGGCCGCCATCCCGGCCGGGTTGTGCGCCGCGTCCACGATCACCACCGGACTGCGCCGCACCACCTCCAGCCGTCCCGGCGACGACATCATCCGGAACGCCGAGCGGACCAGGTCGTCGTCGAGCGGCACGGGCTCGTCGTCGGTCAGCGCCGGCTCGGCGTCCTCCCCGGCGGCGCCCATGGCCGATGCCCCGGCGAACGCCTCGACGGCGGCCAGCGCGCAGGCGGCGTTGCCGGCCTGGTGCGCGCCAAACAGCGGCAGGAAGAGGTCCTCGTAGCTGCCGAGCAGGCCGCGGATCCCGATCAGCTGCCCGCCGACGGCCAGCTCCCGGCTGGTCACCCCGAACTCGAGGCCCTCGCGGGCCACGCTCGCGCCCACCTCGGCGACCCGCCGCAGCAGCACCTCGGCCGCGTCCACGGGCTGCTGGGCCAGCACGGCCACGGCGCCGGGCTTGATGATGCCCGCCTTGTCGGTGGCGATGGCGGTCACCGTGTTGCCCAGGTAGCGGACGTGATCGATCGATATGGGGGTCACCACGGCCACGGCGCCGTCGGCCACGTTCGTGCAGTCCCAGGTGCCGCCGACGCCGACCTCGATCACCGCCACGTCGACCGGCGCGTCGGCGAAGACGGCGAACGCCATCGCGGTCAGCACCTCGAAGAACGACAGCGCGGCCGGCTGGCTCTGGTCAACCAGCTCCAGGTACGGCCTGACCTCTTCGTAGGCGTCGGCGAACCGCTCGGCACTCAGCGGCTCCCCGTCGACGCAGATCCGTTCCCTGATCGAAGACAGGTGCGGGCTGGTGAACAATCCCGTCCGCAGCCCGCGGGCGCGCAGCAGCGTCTCGATCATGCGGGCGGTCGAGGTCTTGCCGTTGGTGCCGGTGATGTGAATGACCGGGTAGGACCGCTGCGGGTCGCCCAGCAGGGCGGTCAGGGCGGTGATCCGGTCCAGGGACGGCTTGATGGAATGCTCGGGCCGCCGGGCGAGGATCTCCCGCTCGGCCTGCCGCAGCCGGGTCTGCGGATCGGTCACGGCTGCTCACGGATGGCGACGGTCATCCTCGCATGCTACTGGCGCCGGGTCCCTGGCTCGGCGGGGCAACCCCCAGACCTGCGCCCGGAGCCGTGGGCCCGGGCCACAAACGCGGCCCGGGCCCACGCAGGCACCTCTTACTTCGTGAAGTACCAGTTTTCCGGGTTGATCGAGAGCGTCGGGCTCTGCGGGATGACGCCCTTGAGGTTGTTGGTGACCTCGGTCAGCTCGTAGGCGCCGTTGGGCTGCCACATCACCGGCAGCTGGGGCGCCAGGTAGTCCTGCCAGTTGTACATGAACTGCAGGTTCCCGCTGGTCAGGGTCTTGTTGATCATCGAATTATTGGCCGGGTCGTTGTACCCGCCCGAGTTGGCCACCGCGCCCCCCTGGAACAGCTCCTCCCCGGTGGGCAGGTAGTCCGGAGCGAACGACCAGCCGCCGCCCCAGTTGGCCATGTCCCAGTTGCACGGGATCTTGGCCACCACGCAGTTGCCCGCGGCCAGCGCGGTCACCTGGTCGAACGGCTTGGGCTCCAGGTTCAGCTTGATCCCGATCTGCGCGGCGTTGGACTGCAGCTGCGTCATCTCGGACGAGATCCAGGAGACCCCGGTCGCGTACGGCAGAGTGAAGCTGAGCGCGGTGCCCTTCTTGATCCCCGAGCCGCACAGGCTCGGGCTGGTGCAGGTGGTGGTGCCGTTCGCGACCACCTTCCAGCCGTGGCTGGACAGCAGCGACTTCGCCTTGCCCGGGTCGTAGGGGAACGGGTCGCCCCCCTTGCCGGTACCGGACAGGAACGAGGTCTGCGGGGTGGCCGCGACCGGGCCGACGGTCAGTGCCCCGTAACCGCGCAGCGGGCCGCTGATCACCGAGGCCTGGTTCATCTCGTACTCGAGCGCCTGGCGGAAGTACAGCTGCTTGAAGATGGCGGCGTGGTCGCGCACCGTGGACTGGAAGTTCAGCACGTAGTAGTTGATGCCCCAGCTGTACAGCGGCGAGAGAGTGTATCCCTTGGACCCCAGCGGGTTCGAGCCCACCGTGGCGTTGGCCGGCTTGGCCGGAGCGTTCTGCTCGGGCAGGTAGCCAACGTCGATCTTGGTGCTGGAACTCGGCGACTGCAGCACGTTGTACTCGGCCGAGTCGGTGGTGAACGGCACCTCCTGGAACGCCGCCAGCTTCGGCTTCACCGGACCGGAGTAGGCCTTGTTCGGCACGAACGTGACGTGCCCGTCGGCGTTGAACGCGCTCAGCTTCCACGGCCCGTCCACCACCGACCACACCGGCGAGCCCACGTACTTGTTCAAGTCCTTGGCCTGCGCGTTCAGGTAGTTGTACACGGCCGCACAGTCGCTGACCTTGGTCGAGCAGTGGCTCGCGCCCGACGCGGTCCGGTCCCAGGCCTTCGGCATCGGCGTGATCTGGCTGAGGTCGTTGTACTGGAACCAGGTCGGTGAGTATGCCTTGTCCATGACCATGGTCAGCTCGGTCGGGCTGACCACCGTGACGTCCTTCACGTTGGCCGGGAACCCGGTGTAGGCGCCGTAGTTGGCCGGCTCGGCCGTCTCCATGTTCAGCCAGAACGCGACGTTCTGCGCCGTGACCGGGGTGCCGTTGGACCACTTATAGTTCTTCAGCTTGATCGTGACCTTGTCGCCCTTGAAGACCGGCGCTTTGGCCAGGCTCAGCGAGCTGTTGGCCGTCGGCTGCCCGTCCTGGCCGAACCAGTACAGCGGCCGGTACATCAGCGACTGGAGATAGAAGATGTTGGCGTCGCTGATGTAAGCGCTGCTCACGTACGGGAAGATGTAGTTGGGCGTGACCGCGGGCGGCAGCGCGTAGACGGCGGTTCCGCCCTTGACCGGCGTGCCCCCCGCCGAGGCCGCGCCGTTGCTGGTGCAGCCCGCGGCGCCCAGCGCGAGCGCCGCCGCGCCGATCCCGGCCGTCAGCATCGCGCTCCGGAGCGCGCCGCGGCGACGCGCGAACGTAGATCTGCCTTGCTGTGGGGGTCTCCCCATGATGGCGGCTCCTTGGCACAGGGATTTGGTCGCCGCTCAACCTACGACTCTGGCCCGTTCAGCCGGGCCATCTGACCAGTGATGACTTCTAATCGTTACAAGGCGAATGCACACAGTAATCAATAGCGGGCGAAAGCGAGGCGAGACCAGGGAGCCGGGACCAGGAAGGTCAGCCCGACGGCAGGGCGGACAGGCGCTGCTCCAGGCGCTCGATCTCGGTCTGGGCGGCGGCCAGCCGGTCACGGCTCTTCGCCACCACGGCCTCGGGCGCCCGCTCGACGAACGACGGGTTGGCCAGCTTGCGCTCGGTCTGGTCCAGGTCGGCCCGGGCCGCCGCGAGATCCTTCTCGAGCCTGCGCCGTTCCGCGCCGACGTCGATCGCGGCCGCCGTGTCCAGCCGCACCGTGACCCCCTCGGCCTCCACCGACGCGGTGGGCGCGAACGCCTCGCCGGGCAGCGCCAGCCGCAGCAGCGAGCGGATGCTGGCCTCGTGGCCGGCCAGCGGCGTGGCCCCGATCCCGTCCAGTGCCGCCGGCACCGGCTGGGCCGGCCGCAGCCCCTGATCCGACCGGAACCGGCGCACCTGGGTGACCAGCCGCATCAGTCCCTCGATCTCGGCCTCGGCCGCCTTGTCGCGCGGCAAGGCCGGCAGCGCCGCGGCGGTGCCCGCACCCTGGTCCCCCGGCCAGGACGCCACCATGACCGACTCTCCCCCGGTCAGGCTGGTCCACAGCTCGTCGGTGACGAACGGCATCACCGGGTGGATCAGCCGCAGCAGCCGGTCCAGCACGTGCCCGAGCACGGCCTTGGTCGCCGCGGCCGCCTCGGGGTCGGACCCCGCGAGCGAGGCCTTGGCCAGCTCCAGGTACCAGTCGCAGAACTCGTCCCAGGCGAAGTGGTACAGCGCGTCGCAGGCCTTGCCGAACTCGTACTGCTCGAACAGGTCGTCCACCTCGGCGGTGACCGAGGCGAGCCGGGACAGGATCCAGCGGTCGGCGGCGCCGAGCGCGGCGGGCGCGGGCAGCTCGGCCGCGGCGTCGGCGCCGTTCAGCAGCGCGAACCGGGCCGCGTTCCACAGCTTGTTGCAGAAGTTCCTGGCCCCGGCCACCCAGTCCTCGCTGACCGGGATGTCGCCGCCGGGGCTGGCCCCGCGGGCCAGCGTGAACCGGGTGGCGTCGGCGCCGAACCGGGTGATCCAGTCCAGCGGGTCCACGGTGTTGCCGCGGGACTTCGACATCTTCTTGCCGTGCTGGTCACGGACCAGCCCGTGCAGGGCCACGGTACGGAACGGCACGGCCCGGTCCGGCTCCTCGCCGGACATCGCGTACAGCCCGAACATCATCATCCGGGCCACCCAGAAAAACAGGATGTCGTAGCCGGTGACCAGGACGCTGGTCGGGTAGAACGTGCGCAGGTCCGCCGTGTCGTCCGGCCATCCCATGGTGGAGAACGGCCACAGCGCGGAGGAGAACCAGGTGTCCAGGACGTCGGGATCCTGGTGCCAGCCCTCGCGGGCGGGCGGCTCCTCGTCCGGGCCGACGCAGATCACGTCTCCGCCGGCCGAGTACCAGACCGGGATCCGGTGCCCCCACCAGAGCTGGCGGCTGATGCACCAGTCGTGCATGTCGTCGACCCAGTCGAAGTAGCGGCCGGCCATCTGGGGCGGGTGGATCCGGACCCGGCCGTCGCGGACCGCGTCCCCGGCCGCCTTGGCCAGCGGCCCGACGCGGACGAACCACTGCAGCGACAGCCTTGGTTCCACCGTCGTGCCGCATCGCTGGCAGTGCCCGACCGCGTGGATGTACGGGCGCTGCTCGGACACCACCCGGCCCTCCTCGCGCAGCGCGGCCACCACGGCGGGCCGGGCCTCGAACCGGTCCAGGCCCTGGAACGGGCCGTGCGCGGTGATCACGCCGCGCTCGTCCATCATGGTCAGGCTGGGCAGGTCGTGACGGCGCCCGATCTCGAAGTCGTCCGGGTCGTGCGCCGGGGTCACCTTGACCGCCCCGGTGCCGAACTCCGGGTCCACGTGCGGGTCGGCCACGACCGGGATCCGCCGCCCGGACAGCGGCAGCTGCACCTCGGTGCCGATGAGGTGGGTGTAGCGGGGGTCGTCGGGGTGCACGGCGACCGCGGTGTCGCCGAGCATGGTCTCCGCCCGCGTGGTGGCGACCACGACCGAGTTCTCCCCGTCGCCGTACCGGATCGAGACCAGCTCGCCCTCGTCGTCGGTGTGGTCCACCTCGATGTCGGACAGCGCGGTGAGGCAGCGGGGGCACCAGTTGATGATGCGCTGAGCCCGGTAGATCAGCCCGTCGTCGAAGAGCCGCTTGAAGATCGTCTGGACGGCCCGGGACAGCCCGGCGTCCATCGTGAACCGCTCCCTGGACCAGTCCACGCTGTCGCCCAGCCGCCGCATCTGGCCGAGGATCTTGCCGCCGGACTCGGCCTTCCACTGCCAGACCCGCTCGACGAAGGCCTCCCGGCCCAGGTCGTGCCGGCTCAGGCCCTCCTTGGCCAGCTCGCGCTCGACCACGTTCTGCGTGGCGATGCCGGCGTGGTCCATGCCCGGCAGCCACAGCGCGTTGTAGCCCTGCATGCGCCGCCGCCGGACGAGGGCGTCCATCAGCGTGTGGTCGAGAGCGTGGCCGATGTGCAGCGAGCCGGTCACGTTGGGCGGCGGGATGACGATCGAGAAGGCCGGCGCGTCCGACGACGCGTCGGCGGCGAACAGGCCGCGCTGCTCCCAGAGCGAGTACCGGCGGCCTTCCACCTCGGCCGGCGCGTACTGCGACGGGAGCTCGGCAGGGTTCGGTGCGGTCACGCCAGGGAGTCTAGTGCCGGGCCCGGAGTAACTCCGGGCAACGTTAGGGTGCGCAAAAGGGTTTCCGGCCGGTCTCGGCTATGGAACTGCCCGCTCGGGCCGTGTCAGCTCCGACTACCTGGACGTCCCGCCCGGCCTGGGCCTGCCGCACGCGCAGACCCACGTCATCTCGCTGGCCGGCCTGCCCGGGCACGCCCGGCTGCTGGCCGGCTCGTGGCCCGGCCCCTCGCCCGGCTCGGCCAGCCCGGTGCCCGTGGCGGCGTCACAGGCCCTGGCCCGCGGCCTGCACCTGGCCGGGCTGGGCGCCTCGGCCGCGCTGCCGGACGAGACCTCGGCGACCGGCCTGGCCGCGCTGTTGTCCGGGCTCGGCACCGCCCTGGTCGTGGCCCGCTCCCAGCTGGCCATCGGCGCGGCGATCCTGCTGGTGATCGCCGGGGCGACGCTGGCGCTGGCCACGGTCATGCTGACCGGCCAGCGGCGGGGCGAGATCGCGCTGCTGCGCTCGCGGGGCGCGTCGCGCTGGCAGGTGGCCGGGTCGGGGCTGGCCGAGACCGGGCTGCTAAGCCTGCCCGCCGTGGCCGACCGCGTCCTAACGCTCAGGGACGGGGTGCTGCTGGAAGCCTAGGCGGACTTCTCCCGAGGCGTGCGCCGCTGCGCGTCCCGCGGCACCAGCGTCGGGTTCACGTTCTCCAGCACCGACTCGGCGGTGATCACGACCCGCTCCACGTCCTTGCGGCTCGGCACCTCGTACATGACCGACAGCAGGACCTCTTCCAGGATCGCCCGCAGCCCGCGGGCGCCGGTGCCGCGCAGGATCGCCTGGTCGGCCACGGCCTCGAGCGCGTCATCGGTGAACTCCAGGTCCACGCCGTCGAGCTCGAACAGCCGCCGGTACTGCCGGACCAGCGCGTTGCGCGGCTCGGTCCAGGTTGTGCACGCTGGTGATGACCGGCAGCCGCCCGACGAACTCGGGGATCATGCCGAACTTGAGCAGGTCCTCGGGCATGACCTCGGCGAACGGGTCGGCCGTGGTCTTGTCGGTCTTCACCCGCAGCACCGCGCCGAAGCCCATCCCGCTGCGCCCGATCCGGTGCTCGATGATCTTTTCCAGCCCCGCGAACGCGCCGCCGCAGATGAACAGCACGTTGGTCGTGTCGATCTGGATGAACTCCTGATGCGGGTGCTTGCGGCCGCCCTGCGGCGGCACCGAGGCGGTCGTGCCCTCGAGGATCTTCAGCAGCGCCTGCTGGACGCCCTCGCCGGATACATCCCGGGTGATCGACGGGTTCTCGCTCTTGCGCGCGATCTTATCGATCTCGTCGATGTAGATGATCCCGGTCTCGGCCTTCTTGACGTCGTAGTCGGCGGCCTGGATGAGCTTGAGCAGGATGTTCTCGACGTCCTCGCCGACGTAGCCGGCCTCGGTCAGCGCGGTGGCGTCGGCGATCGCGAACGGCACGTTGAGCAACCGGGCCAGGGTCTGCGCCAGCAGCGTCTTGCCCGAGCCGGTCGGGCCGAGCAGCAGGATGTTGGACTTGGCCAGCTCGACGCCGTCCTCGCCCGAGCCCGCGCGCTCGCCGCCGGACTGGATCCGCTTGTAGTGGTTGTAGACCGCGACCGAGAGGCCCTTCTTGGCCTTCTCCTGGCCGATCACGTACGAGTCGAGGAACTCGTAGATCTCGCGCGGCTTCGGCAGGCTGTCCCATTTGAGCTCGGCGGGCTCGGCCAGCTCTTCCTCGATGATCTCGTTGCAGAGATCGATGCACTCGTCGCAGATGTACACGCCTGGGCCGGCTATCAGCTTCTTGACTTGCTTCTGGCTCTTACCGCAGAACGAGCACTTCAGCAGATCACCGCCATCGCCCATGCGTGCCACCCAGATACTCCTTTGCCCTGGGGCCGCCGTCGGCGGACCCCGCCGAACCCGGCGCGTGCCCTGCACCCAGCCTGTATTGCCGTAGACCTAGACGGTACCGCTTCGGCGCCTGTCGTTGTGGCTTATGGACCTCCGCCGCCCGCGCGCCGCAGCGGGCGACGGAATCCTCCGGTTAGGACGACCCTACCTCGGTCCTGCGCTTCAGGGTCGTCAGAACCTCATCTACCAGCCCGTACTCCTTGGCCTCTTCCGCGGTGAAGAACTTGTCCCGTTCCACGTCCCGGCGGACCTGATCCTCGTCCTTGCCGGTGTGGGTGGCGAGCACCCGCTCCATCGCGGTCCTCATCCGCAGGATCTCACGAGCCTGGATCTCCAGGTCACTCGACTGGCCGTAGCCGCTCTCCACGGCCGGCTGGTGGATCAGGATCCGTGAGTTGGGCAGCGCCATCCGCTTGCCCTTGGTGCCCGCGGCCAGCAGCACCGCCGCCGCCGACGCCGCCTGGCCCAGGCAGAACGTCTGGATGTCCGGCTGGATGTACTGCATGGTGTCGTAGATCGCCATCATCGAGGTCATCGACCCGCCGGGCGAGTTGATGTACATGAGGATGTCGCGGTCCGGGTCGATCGACTCCAGCGTGATCAGCTGGGCCATCACGTCGTTCGCCGATGCGTCGTCGATCTGCACTCCGAGGAAGATGATCCGCTCCTCGAAGAGCTTGTTGTACGGGTTCATCTCCTTGATCCCGTACGACGTGCGCTCCACGAACGACGGCAGCACGTACCTGGATTCCGCGGGCCGCCACAGCCCGGACGGGCTGGCCTGCCGGTTGCCTGCGTTCACTGTCAGCTCCTCTGCTCCCGGTCGCCGGGTCACGAGACCGCGCCGGCCGTCGGGACCTCGGTGGCACTGCGGATGACCCGGTCCACGAACCCGTAGTCCTTGGCCTCTTCCGCGGTGAACCAGCGGTCCCGGTCGGAGTCGGTTTCTATCTGCTCGACGGTCTGGCCGGTGTGCATGGCGATCCGCTCGGCCAGCGTGCGCTTCAGGTACAGGATCTGCTCGGCCTGGATCCTGATGTCGGTGGCGGTGCCGCCGATGCCGCCGTGCGGCTGGTGCATCAGGATCGACGCGTGCGGCATGGCGTACCGCTTGCCCGCCGCGCCCGCGCAGAGCAGGAACTGCCCCATGGACGCGGCCATCCCCATCGCGTACGTGGCCACGTCGTTCGGCACGTACTGCATGACGTCGTAGATCGCCATCCCGGCGGTCACCGAGCCGCCGGGCGAGTTGATATAGAGGCTGATGTCCCGCTTGTCGTCCTCAGCGGCGAGCAGGATCAGCTCGGCACAGATCCGGTTGGCCAGGTCGTCATCGACCTGCTGTCCGAGGAAGACGATCCGGTGCCGCAGGAGGCGCTGGAACAGCTGGTCGCCCAGCGGAATCGCCGGGGCCTCCGCGGTTCGCGCCACCAGGGGCGCCAGCCACTCGTCAGGGGCAGGCGTGGTCACGGTGCCCTCCTCGCTCTCTTGTCCGCGCAATGTCGTTGTCAGTGACCCTAACCCGCGCCCAGGGCCGGGAAGTCCGCTGCCGGCGCCTGTTCGCTGTGGGCGCAGGCTCACCGGCGGTCAGGTCGCGATCAGGCCTGGGTCGACTCGTCGCCGTCGGCGTCTGGTTCGTCCGCCGCCGCTGCGTCGCCCTCGTCCGCGCTCGCTTCCGCGGCCTCGGCCTCGGCCTCCGCCTCGGCGGCCTCGGCCTCCGCGGCCTCGGCGGCCTCGGCTTCGACGGCCTTGATATCGACGTTACGCCCCGACTCGTCACTGACCTTGGCCCGCTCGGCGATCAGGGTCATGGCCTTACCCCGCAGCACGTCGGCGGCCACGGCGGCGAGCTGTCCGCGCTCGGACAACTGCCTGGCCAGCTGGTCCGGCGGCACGCCCATCCGGTAGGCCTGCTCGGTCACGTAGGCGGCCAGCTCCTCCTGGTCCAGGCTCAGCTCCTCCTGGGTGGCCAGCTTGTCCAGCACGAACCCGGCCTTAACCGAGCGCCGGGCGTCCTGCTCGAACTGCTCGTCGAGCTGCTCGGCGGTGGAGTTCGTGGCCTCGAGGTACTCGTCCATGGTGTTGCCGGAACGCTGCAGCCGCTCGGTCAGCGCCTGCTTGCGGTCCTCGACCTCGCTCCGGATCAGCTCCTCGGGCAGCGGGATGTCGACCCGGGTGAGCAGCGCGTCCAGGGCCCGCTCCCTGGCCTGCCCGACCTGCGCGGCCCGCCGCATGTTCTCCAGCTGGGTCCTGGTCCCGGCGCGCAGCTCGCCGACGGTGTCGAACTCGCTGTAGGCCTGGGCGAAGTCGTCGTCGAGCTCGGGCAGCTCCCGGACCTTGACGCTGTCGACGGTGACCGTGACCTGGGCCAGGTGGCCGGCCTCCCGGCCGCCGGACAGCAGGGCGGAGAACGTCTTGCTCTCCCCGGCCGACATCCCGGCCAGCGCGTCGTCGAGGCCCTCGAGCAGCTGGCCGGTGCCGACCTCGTACGAGATGCCGTTGGCCTGCGCGTCCTCGACCGCCTTGCCGTCCACCTCGGCCGACAGGTCGATCGAGACGAAGTCGCCCGTCTCGACCGGCCGGTCGGTGCCCTTGAGCGAGGCGAACCGCTCCCGTAGCGCGCCGATGTACTCCTCGACCTGGTCCGGCGTGACCGTCGTGTCCTCGACGGTCACCGGCATGCCGTCGATGCTGGGCAGGTCGAACTTCGGCCGGACGTCGACCTCGGCGGTGAACGCCAGCTCCTTGCCGTCGTCGAGCTTGGTGATCTCCACGGCCGGCTGCCCGAGCGCGAAGATGTCGTGCTCCTCCAGGGCCTTGCCGTACAGCTGCGGCACCGCGTCGTTCACCGCCTGCTCGAGCACGGCGCCGCGCCCGATCCGCTGGTCGATCACGCGCGGCGGCACCCGGCCGGGCCGGAACCCGGGCACCCGCACCTGGCGGTTGACCTCCCGGTAGGCGCGGTCGAGGTTCGGCTTCAGTTCCTCGAAAGGAACCTCGATGGTGAACCGGACTCGGGTCGGGCTCAGCTCTTCGACGTCGGTCTTCACGTCGGGGTCACTCCTCGGCTCCTCGCCCGGGCACGCGGCACGCCGAGTCCGGACACAGGTTGGTCACGCGCGGCTACTCATCACGCACGTCTTGGGCCGCAAGTCTAGGGCAGCGCGCGCGTGTTCACCCGGCGCGGGTGGTGATCGTGGCCGCCCGCCG